>Ga0315322_10000086_pt1 | contig 55740 bp, 35 predicted proteins | sample M110021515metaG_FD_203461 | JGI IMG/M metagenome (GOLD analysis project Ga0315322, IMG submission 203461) | Ammonia-oxidizing marine archaeal communities from Monterey Bay, California, United States - M1 100m 21515 | ecosystem: Environmental > Aquatic > Marine > Intertidal zone | place: USA... | reverse complement strand
ACCGCTGTCACCATCACATTCAGCGAAGTCCCTGCAGGCTTCGATCCTGCCGACGATCTCACCGTCGTGGGTGGATCACTCAGCACTGGTGCGTTTGATGCCACGGGCAAGATCTGGACCGCAACCTACACCGCGAATGTGGATTTCACGGGAAATGGATCCATAACACTTCTTGCAAACAGTTACACCGACACAAGTACAAACCTGGGCAATGGTAATTCAGGCTCAATCACTGTAGACACACTAGCCCCCACCGTGACCGTTAATGCACTCGACACTAGTAATCCAAGCCCAAGCTTGAGCGGAACAATTAATGATCCCGACGCAAACATCACATTGATGGTTGACGGACAAATCGTCCAAGCGGCAAATCATGGCGACGGAACATGGAGTGTCATTGCCAACACTCTGACACCTCTTTCGACAGGGCTATACGACATCTACGTGCAAGCAACTGACCCAAGCGACAACACGGGTGTGGACAACACATCCAACGAACTTAATATCAGCATTCCCGCGCCAACCCCAACCATAACCCCACTCACCACAAGCGACACATCTCCCGGTTTATCAGGCACGATCAACGACAGTCAAACAGGCGTAGCAATCGAAGTAGCAGGACAAACCATAATCGCAACCAACAATGGTGACGGAACGTGGACTGTTGCGGACAACGTGATTTCCGCATTGGCAGAGGGTGTCTACGACGTCGAAGTTCAAGGAAAAAACACCGCCGGTATCATTGGCAGCGACAGCACGAACAACGAGCTCGTGATTGACACTACCGCACCAATCGTTGGTGTCACGAGCAAAAATACCAGCGACCCCACACCCAGTTTAAACGGCACGGTCAACGACCCGACAGCGGCCATTGCGGTAACAGTCAACGGCACTACTTTACCTGCAACGAACAATGGTAATGGCACATGGCAGATCATGGATAATCAACTGCCAATTCTTGCGGGTGGAACCTACGACGTATTTGTCTCAGCTACCGACATCGCGGGAAATGGCAGCAACGACAACACAATTGACGAATTGATAATCAACCCTACTTCCACTTCGCTCCTACTGAATGCCCTTTCCGCCAACTCCGCTAGCGGCACGACAGTGGCAATCATTGCAGAAACAGGGAAACCAACGATGGACGCCCCAACCGTCGTAGTGGACTCAACAAGCACCCCGACCGAAGCTATCTCCGACGGAGAATCCACTGAAGATTCAACAGAGAATCTCACCTCCTCTCCGCAAACACTTGTGGGTACACCACAAAAAGCAGTCAACACGTCGTTGCAAGCCGCTTTTGTGAATCAAGCCCTTAATTTACCTGGCTTAGGCGAGAGTCGTGTAGCGAGATCAATCTTCACTCTGTCTGAGGCATTCGAGAGCAAGGAAGTTTACCGGACAGTTGAACGCACCGAATTGCGAATTCGCAATAGTATCCCCAGGCAATTTGATGGAACAACCATTGACACCCTGTCACGAATTCAAGCAATCGACTCGGCATTAATCTCTCAGCACGGTGCATTATGGAGTCAACTGGACACGCAAAGAGATCACATGGAATCTCAAATTCATGGTGACCTGATCATCGTTGGCGCGGCTGGCGCTGCAGCCTCTGGTTTCACCGTTGGTTTCATCGCGTGGGCATTTCGAGCGGGCTTCCTCGCATCCGGACTGCTGGCCCAACTACCAGCTTGGAAAGCCATCGACCCAACACTGATCATGCAAGGATTTGAAGGTTTCACAGCCACCATTGGTGAAGACCAGGACACCGAGACACTCGAACAAATGATGGACCGGCAAAGCCAGGCCTTCAAAACGAACTAGAACGCAACCCGCGCGACGCACAACGCAGGTAAAACATGACAAACATTCTGAAACGCATCCCCATTCGCATCCGCATCTCCATCGGCCTTGTGGGATTGATGACCGGTACTATTTTGCTGGCAAGTGCGATTGGCTTTCTACCCAACCCACAATCAGAATTATTGCGGGGGCGTGCAAAGCTCTGTGAGGCCATGGCCATTAGCGGGACAGCAATGGCATCTTCGAGAAATCCAGAAGCTTTGGATTTGATGCTGGAATCAATCGTCAATCGTGACACCGAGGTACGCTCAATCGGGATGCGACTTAGCTCTGGGGAATTACTGACATTCTCAGGACCACACGTGGAACAGTGGGATCCTTCCTCAACTGACTCAACGATTCAGATGTCGGTTCCCATTTATCGTTTCGGGGAACCCTACGCAGAACTGGAAGTTGCTTTCATGCCTATTGGCGGTTTGTTTGGGTTGAACTATTGGTCTCCGGCATGGCTGCTGGTTTTGATGATACCTGCATGCTTGATTCAGTTTTCTGTCTTTCTGCGCAAGACACTTGAATCGCTCGATCCTACATCAGCTGTTCCCCAACACGTCCAGGGAGCTCTCGACTCACTATCAGTGGGCCTGTTGTTGATCGACTCCCGCGGCAGAGTACTTTTCGCAAACCGGCTTTTTATAGACACAGTAAAACTGAAACCGGGGAAACTTATCGGACAGCATGCATCCAGAATGCCATGGAGCAACTCAGAACCAAATGCTCTTTTCCCATGGCAGGAATCAGCACAATCGAATGCAATCGTAACCGGTCGAATTCTGCACTATCCTTGTGGTGATCGTCACCTCACCTTCAGTGTTAACTGCACACCAATTCTGCAACAGGGATACATGGTAACGTTTGAAGACATAACGTTGCTTGAGGAAAACAAAGTCGAATTAGCAAAAGCACGCGATGAAGCCCAGCTTGCAAATGAATCGAAAAGTAATTTCTTGGCAAACATGAGCCATGAAATCCGCACACCCATGAACGCAATCTTGGGATTCACTGAAGTGCTGCGTCGTAACATTGAGTCAGACGAATCCAAACGTCGACACCACCTCAACACCATTCACTCCAGTGGGACTCATCTTCTAAGTCTCATCAACGACATATTGGACCTTTCTAAAGTTGAAGCCGATCGACTAGAGGTTGAGTCGATCAATTGCTCCATTCCGCAAGTGGTCGCCGATGTTGCGAACGTGATGCGAGTGAAGGCAGAAGAGAAGGGCATTTCGCTCGACTACTGCTTTGAAAATCCAATTCCCTCAGAAATACAGAGCGATCCAGGTCGCATCCGCCAGATCCTGACAAACCTTGTTGGAAATGCGGTCAAATTCACAACGGATGGTGGTGTTCGAATTGTCACCCATTTCATGGAGAGTCCGACGAATTCAAAAATTCTGATTCACGTTGTTGATACGGGGATTGGCATGTCAGAAACAGCTGCGTCGAAAATCTTTGATCCCTTTTCTCAAGCGGATGCAAGCGTAACTCGTCGCTTCGGTGGCACAGGTCTTGGCTTGTCAATTTGCAAACGTTTCGCCGAAGCTTTGGGGGGAAATGTCTCAGTCACGAGTGAAGAAGGCGTAGGAAGCGTTTTCACGGTGGAACTGAGCACTGGGTGCATTGAGGGCATTCCTAGATCATTGCCAACCCGCGAAGCTCTCGAGTCCCACCTGAAACCGTTAGATCATCTTTCGATCTCACTACCGGATCTACGTGTTCTTGTTGTCGATGACGGCAAGGAAAATCGTGATCTCATCTGTGTTCTTCTTGAAGAAGTGGGCGCATCATTCGGGACGGCAGATAACGGTAGTGAGGCCATTACTTTGGCGACGGAAAGTCATTGGGACGTGATTCTCATGGATGTCCAAATGCCTGTGCTCGATGGTAATTCCGCGACACGCAAACTTCGTGACCTAGGCTATTCAAAGCCCATTTATGCTCTTACCGCACATGCCATGCAAACAGCGATCGACGAATCAATAGATGCCGGTTGTGACGGTGTTTTGACCAAGCCACTGGACTTTGACCTGCTGATTAAAACGCTTGCCAAAATTGCTGGCGTTGAAGTGAATGAGTCACCTTCAACCAAGGCACAGTCCAACCCAACTGCACTCCAAACAAGCACTCCTACGATGCCTGCCGCAAACCAGCCAATTCACTCGACCTTGCCCATGAACAAGGTAAAGTTCCGGGATATCGTCAAGAGGTTTGTCGAAGGTCTTGACCAACGCTTTGACGGGATCGAACAGGTCATCGACAGCAGGGATTTCGAGGAACTTGCTGACCTAGGACATTGGCTGAAGGGAGCAAGTGGAAATTGTGGATTCGCTCAGATCTCTGCAGCAGGAATGAAATTGGAAGAAGCGGCTAAGAACGCAGACCACTCAAGCAGTGCTCAAATCCTACGTGAGTTACGAGAGATGAAAACCAGAATCGAGATCCCGGAACCAGATCTCGAAGCGTCAGGGGTCTGATCGATAGCATTCGCTGCCATTTGAAACTGGAATCTTCCTCATCATCGTCAAAAACCACAGGAGAGTGGAAAAGCCTGTGGTTCCTGCCTCCACCCGCAAGTCCCGCTGAAATACACAACCTACCGTTTCAGTACAACGTGGACTGCCCTTGGAAATTCAAGATATGAACAATTTGAACGATCAAATGGAACTGATGGCTGAGACCTGTGAACAGGGTCTCAATCTGGTCGCATCTTCTAGTCGATCGCCTACCAACGACGAAAACCGCACACCTCGCGATGCGTGTGTGATGATCATCGATGATGAGAGCATCAATATCGAGATCGTCAAAGCTTATTTGGAAGAAGAGGGTTTCGAGAACTTGGTCGCGACGACGCAAGCTTCGAAAGCCATGGATATGCTCCGCGAGCACAAGCCTGACATCGTTCTCTTGGATATCAAGATGCCCGAGATCTCGGGACTTGAACTGCTTCGAATGATGCGACGCGACCGGGAAATGATGATGATTCCTGCGATCGTCTTGACGGCCGCTAACGACCCAGAGGTCAAACTTCAGGCCCTCAGACTTGGTGCATCTGACTTCCTCGCAAAACCAGTCGACCCGAGTGAACTGACACTGCGTCTGGAAAATGTGTTGGCGGTGAAAGCCTATCAGGACCACTTGGCTGATTACTCTGAAAAACTCGAACAGCAAGTACGAATCCGCACCGAGGAGTTAGTTCATTCGCGTCAAGAAGCAATCCACTGTCTGGCACGAGCAGGTGAGTTTCGTGACGATGACACGGGAAGACACGTAACGCGAGTGGGGCGTTATTCAGCAATGATTGCTTCGGAACTGGGATTCCCTCAGGCAGCAATCGATCTGATTGAACAGGCGGCACAACTTCACGATGTAGGGAAAATTGGCATTCCTGATGCGATTTTGCACAAACCTGGAAAACTCGATCCCCAAGAATTCGAGATCATACAGGAACACTGCAATATTGGCAGACGGATCATCAATCCACTCAGCCACGAAGAGTCAATCCGCCTGAAAACACACACATCGGTTGGTCTCCAAATCATGGGATCCACCAACTCCCCTGTTCTCCGCCTAGCCGCAGTCATCGCAGCAACGCATCACGAAAAATGGGATGGCACCGGCTACCCGAAAGGCTTGGCAGGTAATGCCATTCCGATCGAAGGCAGAATTGTCGCAGTGGCTGATGTCTTTGATGCTCTCAGCTCTGCACGACCTTACAAAGAAGCATTTCCGATCGACCGTTGCCTGAAAATTCTGATCGACAGCCGCGGAAAGCATTTCGACCCAAGAGTTCTCGACGCCTTCCTGCGAAGAAAAGACGAAGCGATTCGTGTACGCGAAGACTACGTTGATTTTGAACGTGACGACATCCTGTAAACAGAGACAGACGTCCACAGTCACATTGTGACTCGAAGACCCCACACCATGACCGTGCCTACTTCTGCAGTCGGCGAAGCCTCTCTCTGCCCAGCATCAGATGACGCATTTCGCAGATCGTAACGCCAATCCTTTGATGAACAGAAGCAAAGCGGAGCCGGGTCAGAGTGGCTCGGAACCAAATCATTGCGATCACGGCTCAGTAAGCTGCACCTTCTGTGGCTGAGAACTCGCCATACACCGGCAAGTGACTGGTGACCGTTTCTGCTTCTGCAAGATTTAAGTTGAAGGTGTCGAGATAATCAAAGACACCACCACGGCCCATGTATTCAGTCGTTGAACTTGTATCAATCATCAAATTACTGGTCTGATAGCGGCCAAAAATATCAGTGGGTCTATTTCGGACCGTTGCTTGCACCGATTTACTTGCAAGTGTTGGTAGTAAGTAAGCGTCATCTGCTTGCAGCAATCCCGCAATCACAAGATCATCTTCTCTTCTGCCATCACCACGAATCGCTTGAATGATCTTGGGTAGCAGAGCAACCTCATTGGGGGCACGTGCAAGATCGATCCGGATATTGACGAACGAAAATGTCCAAGCCTGACCCGGCAAACTTTGAACGCCACGAAACCATGCCACCAATGGATCAAAGGTCATTTGATTCTCGGGATCGTCAAGCGTATAAGTCTGTCGGCGATCAACGACAACCTTGGACCTATCAAAGATGAATGCAAGTTGCTCAGAGCGATCAGTTGGGCCAGTGGGAGGCCCCACCACAAAATCGTAGCGACCGTCACCTTGATTGATGGCCTCGACCAACCGTGGTATCAGGTCTCTTTCAATCGACGCGATTTGCTGCAGGGCAATCACATCGAACTGGCGAATAACACGGGCAACATTCTGCCTTGCTGCAGGATTAGCCAACTTGGTTGGCCCAAATCCATCCAATGCCCACGAGGCGATTTTTAGGCCACTCATCGTTCGTGCCGGAGATTTGGCAACAAATGACTCAGCGACGGGTTGCTCAGCGATTGCAAAATTCGTAGCAGTTGTACGCACATCAGGCATCCCCTGTGGCACAAGACTCGACGAATCGGCGGATTCCATGAACGAAGGAACATCTGTGTGAGATATATATCGCTCTGCGCTTTCGGTCCCTCGTTTAGATGAAACTGAAACTTCATCAAGGCCGTCGATCTGGTAGTGGTGGAGGAAGTACCACCCACCGCCAACCAGCAGCAGCACGACTGCAGTCAGTTGAATCGGATTGCCACGATCAGACTCCGCCATCATTTTGCCACTGCGAGACCCTCGGGTTTATCATCTTTCAGTGGCCGTCACGAACCCGATTCTCCCGGCAGCCACCCTATTTCGAATCGAACCGCTGGCAGGGCATTCGTGAATCGAGTAGGCCGTTTGGCCAAATTAGACCTGCGAGGGAAGTTGTGACCATTCTGGAAGATGCAACCCTCAACCTCGTCAGAATCGAGCCAGCCAGATCGGATTACCAGACCCGAATAATGGGAATCCGCTGATGAGATCAAAAAAGATGCCGTTCACGATGTCAAAATCACTACCCATTCCTGACTTTTGCTGGCAAGCTCGGTATCCTGAGCAGATACTCAAGGTTTACGACCTGCACCCGTCATAGCCCCTAACTTTTACAGACATTCCCGTGAGCGAAGCCATCCAAGTCGAAGTTCCTGCCATCGGCGAATCCATTAGCGAAGTACAAATTGGTCAATGGCTGAAGGCGGAGGGAGACTGGGTCGATTCGGGAGAAGATCTGGTAGAAATTGAAACCGAGAAGGCTTCGGTTCAAATACCGGCTCCAGTGTCTGGATTCCTCAGCAAGATCAGTAAGCAGGAAGAGGAATTCGCCAACGTTGGAGACCTGATCGCAGTCATAGAACCAGGTGAGAAGCCAGCGCAGGCATCGACTGCTATTCCCAGCCCTGAAGCACCAACTTCCAGATCTGAATCCAGTGGCTTTGTGATGCCCGCGGCGCAGCGTCTGTTGGATGAACACGGTCTGTCAGCCAGTCAGGTTCCAGCCCGTGGTCCCGGCGGACGACTATTGAAAGAAGATGTGCTTGCGTTTATTCGAGAACAAAAGCCAAGCCCACCAGTGCCAACAGCCCCCTCATCCCCAAGTAAGACCAGCCTTGTAACCAACGACAGCGAACTGCGTGGTGAAGAAATCAAGCCACTCAGCATGTTGCGTCGTACAATCGCTGCACGACTGGTGGAAGCACAGCAAACAGCTGCGTTGCTCACCACGTTCAACGAAATTGACATGGATCCCGTGATGAAGATCCGCAAAAAGTACAAGGATCAATTCTTGGAAAGACACGGTGTCAAACTTGGATTCATGTCGTTCTTTGCAAAGGCAGCAGTGGAGGCTTTGCGGCGTTACCCAGCAGTGAACGCTGAAATCCGTGGAGATGACGTTGTCTATCGACACTACCAGGACATTGGAGTAGCCATCGGGGGTGGCAAAGGCCTTGTGGTACCCGTGCTAAGGAATGTCGAACGGATGTCGTTTGCAGAAATCGAGCAATCCATTGGCAACTTCGCCCGTCAAGCTGGCGAGAATCGGCTGCAACCCACTGACTTGATAGGCGGTACTTTCACAATCAGTAATGGGGGCGTGTATGGATCTCTACTAAGCACCCCAATTGTAAATCCACCCCAAAGTGGAATCCTTGGACTGCATTCAATTCAACAGCGACCAGTCGCGATCGATGGTAACGTGGTCATACGCCCAATGATGTACGTAGCATTGACCTACGATCACAGGATCGTGGATGGCCGAGAAGCGGTTGGATTCCTGAAAACCATCAAAGATGTGATCGAAGACCCCGCAAGACTGTTTTTAGAACTGTAATCGCTCAATCTGAATCCCGTGCAACGCCACGGAGTGAACGCGTCCGGACAACGGTGTGAGGCAAGTATGAGGATACGATTGTGTGTTCTCACTAGATCAACATCGTTCCGTTCCTGCCCCATCCACTCCTTCTCAGGAAGATGCTATGCGTTATGTCATTACCGTTGGTATTTTACTCATCGGAGCCACGTTGGTGCTTGGGGCAGAACCCACCGCATCGGGTAACGGTGACCGACTTGCGAAAACGTATTTTGCGAAACAGACGGCGGAAATCACAAACCGGACTTTTTCCGAGATCGATTCGCTTAGCGACTGGACTGACCGGCGGGACCAGTATCAAGACCAACTCCTCGAAATGCTTGGGCTCGATCCATTCCCTGAACGCACCCCTCTAAATGCGAAAATCACAGGCTCTGTCGAAAACGACGGCGTGATCGTTGAACGAATCCATTTCCAGTCACGCCCTGGCCTTTACGTGACAGGCAATTTTTACCGTCCGGTCAAACAGGACACACCACTTCCGGCGATTCTTTATGTATGCGGACATGGGCGTGTAAAACGCAACGGCGTCAGTTTGGGAAACAAAACACATTATCAACATCACGGAGCATGGTTTGCGCGAAACGGTTACGTCTGCCTAACCATTGATACGATCCAACTCGGCGAGATCGAAGGCATACACCATGGCACGTATCGCGAAAAAATGTGGTGGTGGAACAATCGGGGCTACACACCCGCTGGCGTAGAGGCATGGAACTGTGTCCGAGCGTTGGACTATCTGCAATCACGTGATGAGGTTGCTGGTGACCGAATTGGAGTCACTGGGCGAAGCGGTGGTGGAGCTTACTCATGGTGGATCGCGGCAATTGATGAACGCATCAAAGTTGCTGTCCCCGTAGCAGGAATCACCAGCTTGAAAAATCACGTAGTAGATGGCTGCGTTGAAGGGCACTGTGATTGCATGTACATGGTCAATACCTATAGATGGGACTACCCGATGGTCGCAGCATTAATCGCGCCGCGACCTTTATTGATTTCCAATACCGACAAAGATCGCATCTTTCCACTCGATGGCGTGGTTGATGTATACACTCGCACGAAGAAGATTTACCAACTGTATGGTGCGACGGAAAAGTTTGGTCTTCACATCACGGAAGGCCCACACAAAGACACACAAGAACTTCGCATTCATGCATTTCGATGGCTGAATCGGTACCTACGAGATGATGACTCTCTGATTACATCTGCTGCTACACCGCTGTTTGATCAAGAAGATTTGAAAGTATTTCCGGAATTGCCCTCCGATGAAAACGTCACGTCCATCCATGAAACATTTGTCCCCGCGGCAGGAACCGATAGTCTACCGAGTGAAATTAAAACTGCAGCAAAATTAGATCAAACGATGACTCAACTAATACGCGAGAAGTGCTTTGGTGGATGGCCCGCAGTTGAAGAAAATACCAATGCTGAATTGGTCACTGAGGTATCAAAAGGCAGCACACGAGTGCGAGTCATCGATTTCAACAGCCAGAGCCCCTATCGTCTCCGAATCTATCTTGTTGGACCAAACACGACCGAGCTGAACTCGTTGGCACTAAATATTCTGGACGAAAGCCAATGGTCCACTACACTCGCAGGCCTTGCCACTGTCATTCCCAACCACACGTTTGATGTGCCGGCTGATGCGAAGGATTGGGAAACGATTGCTGCCAAGTCCAAAAAACAAACCATTGCCTACGTTGCTCCTCGAGGTATCGGACCAACTGAATGGTCCACGGAACCAAAGAAACGTACGCAGATCCGAAGACGTTTCATGCAACTCGGTCAAACAGTTGCTGGAATGCAAACCTATGACATTGTTCGTGCAACCGTTGCCCTGCAAGATTTCCTCAAAGCACCTGACCTTGCATTCTCGTTAGAAGCTACCCGAGACGGTGCTTCGTGGGCTCTATTTGCATCACTCTTCATCAAAAACGTCAAATCATTGACGCTAAGTGAGTTGTCACCTCGGAATCGTGACGCACCTGACTTGTTGAATATCAGTCGACTGGCGGAACCCCCGCATGTCGTGCTGATGCTCGCTGCTCGTGGCTGTGAATTGCTGATTACCAATCACAGTGAATGGAGCCAGCAGTGGGGTAATTTATTGACAGGTAATCCACTTGCGGGACAGGCAATCAAGATTCAGACAAGCTCTCACGATTTGAACTAAACCTGCTCATGAAACGTGGTTTCAAGCTACCCCCTTCACCGCAAGAATCAACGACGGCTAGGGTCACGACGGCTAGGGTCACGACTCAACCCAACGGACCTTGTCAGAGATTGGCTGACGTCTTCCCACCGGCCAGGCTTGTGACGGATATCCGAGGTAAAACAAACCCAGAGCACGATCATCACCACTCAAGCCAATGTAGTCACGCATTTGATCACTGGTGGCTGCGGCGTTGCTGGACCAGAATCCACCAATCCCATGTGCAGTGGCTGTCAAATGCATGTTTTGGACAGCACAAGCCACAGCCTGAATCTCATCCAACTCCGAGATCTTACGACTGGGCTGTCGCTTCATGCCAATCACAATCACGACAGGTGCAAGGGTCGCATTGCGTTTCATTCCCTCGTATTTGTTTTGGCGATAGGTGTCTTCCGTCGTAACGGCCTTGTAAGTCGCCGCAAGAAACTCAGCAAGTTCGTGTCGCGCGTCGCCCGTGAAGACTGAAAATCGCCACGGCTCTGTCAAACCATGAGTTGGCGCCCAATTCGCATTTTCAAGTATTTCATCAATGACTTCACGTGAAATCGATTGCTCGGAAAACTCCTTTGGCTTAACAGTCCGTCGACGACGTATGACTTCTGTAATTCCATCAAAACCCACAATAAACACCTTTCACACTTCGAAAAAAACTCACATTGATTCACTGGCCGTCTGCTTGATCTAAGGCAAGCAAGTGCAAAGGATTCGTGATCAACCACTGACGGATTTGTTCATCGCGAACACCCACCGAGCCTTTTAACACTTCAATCATTTGCTGGAACGTTGCTGCGCACCCTGCATAATGGGTTCGGCAGGCAGCCCATGCGGCACCGTCTTCATCAACTTCAACTACCTGACCCGATAGTTCGTAACGCCCTGGTCCCAGCCCTGCCGCGCTGATGGCATCGGTCACAATAACAATATTTTCTTCAGGAACAATTCCCAAGTAATTCCGAAGTGCAAATGCTGGAACATGGTGGCCGTCAGCTATGAATGAAATCTTAAGGTTTTCACTGACTGCAAGTACACGCTGCACAATATTATCATGCCGGGGCAATAATCCCGGACAACCATTTCCCAAATGCGTAAACAGTTTCAGCCCATGATCAATTGCACGCTTCAGATCATTCAAAGATGCGTCGCTGTGCCCGGCAGCCACCACAATGCCGCGATCAGTGAGATATCTGGTGACACAGGCATCTGAATCCATTTCAGGGGCCAGTGTGACCATCTTGATGTTACCATTTCCCGCATCAAGTAATTGATCAGTGACGCCGATGTCAGTCGGCATAGCATCCGACGATGGATGAGCGCCGATGAATCCTTCGGCGGGATTAAGAAATGGTCCCTCAACGTGTATGCCACGAATACACTCCGCAATCTCTACAGATGCCTCGATCAACTCAACCAGGCGGGAAATCCGCGTAAGCATCAGATCAATTCGAGCGGTAATCACTGTGGCTAGAATTCCATCAGTACCATCCGCTTTCAAGCGGCGGCAGACCTTCACCACTTCATCGGTTGACAGGTTGTCCGAATTAAAATCGACACCTGCATAACCGTTGACTTGCAAATCGATGAATCCACTCATTCGCCAGTTTCCAATTTGCTCTTGAGATCACCACCTAGCTTTGAGGCCGCGGCTTCGTCGATCACAAGCGTAGTATTGACATGATTCCGGAGAATGCTGGCTGGAATCGCGGGCGAAATCGTATCCTCGAGAGTTGCCCTCACAGCCTCTGCTTTACGTTCGTCAGGAACACTGCAATAGATTTTTGCTGCTTTCAGAATCTGTTTTACTGACATACTGATGGCGTGTGTTGGCACAGTTTCCAATGATTCGAACCAACCTTCACCTACCTGCTGAAGGCGGCATGGTTCGTCAAGTTCTACCACCAAATAGGGATCCTCAGTCTCAAAGTCAGCTGGTGGATCATTAAATGCGAGGTGACCATTCTCACCAATTCCAACGAGGGCCAGATCAATCTGGCTTGCCTTCACTAACTCGCCGACGTCGCGGATAACGGCCTGTGGATCTACCTCACCCCGAAGATAGTGAAAAGCAGCCAAATCCACGTGATCGACAAAACGATTCTTTAAATAGCCACAAAAAGAGGCACCATGTTCACTTGAAATCCCAACGTATTCATCGAGGTGAAATCCTGTCACCTTTGACCAATCAATGTCTGGAGCCTGGACCAGATGCTTCAGAACCTCAAATTGCGATGCCCCTGTCGCGACAACAATATTGGCGTTTCCCTTGTCGGAAATCGCCTTACGCAGGTCTGAAGCCGCATGCTTTGCGACCCAAGATCCCATTTGTTCTGAATTGGCGGTTAAGATTGTACGCATAGTTCTAACTAAATCACGAGACTGACGGGCGTGGACAAACGTGGCAAACATTGTTGGCTTTCTTGCCGGCAAATGCGAGTCCCGGTTGGCCAGTCGGGATGTTCTTTCCGCTCATTCGATCGCTGCAAGAGGTTCACAGTGCGTTTCACGCTCTCTATCTTTTTCGCCCTGACCATCGCTTTGGGAATGACTTTGGCTCAGACGCCATCTGTACTGCCCGATAATACGGTTGCCGATGACGTTCGCTTGGGTTCCAAAAAAACACTGAATGGACACTTTCCGTTCAAAGTCCCAAGTAACCCAGCACAGTGGTACGAGCGATCTGAGCAGCTCCGTAGACGTGTGCTGGTTGCGACCGGGCTATGGCCGATGCCAGAAAAGCCACCTCTTGAAGCCGTTGTATTTGATAGAACAGAACGCAAAGGTTTTACGGTCGAGAAAGTTTATTTCCAAAGCCTCCCCGGTCATTATGTAACTGGCCTACTATTTCGCCCAGACGGTCCGCGTGATACACAACGACCGGCAGTATTGTCTCCGCACGGGCATGGCGGTCGCATGCAAGAGTACAGCGATGCCGAAGTGGAAAAACAAATTGCTCAAGGTGCCGAGCACTTTGCAAAATCAGGCAAGCGACCCAAACTGGCCAGATGCGCGCAGTTGGCGCGCATGGGTTGCGTATGTTTCATCTTCGACATGCTGGGTTATGCAGATTCTCAACAAATTTCCCGTGAAGTGGCACACCGCCATGCGGTGGTTCGCCCAGAAGAACGAAACCCATCCGATGACCAGTGGGTTTTCTACAGCCCTCAGGCGGATCTTCGCCTGCAATCCATCATGGGCCTACAAACGTGGAATGCGATTCGCGCCCTTGATTTTCTTGCTGCCCTTCCCGATGTAGACCCGGAGCGTTTGGCAGTGACTGGTGGCAGCGGCGGTGGAACACAGTCAATTTTATTGGGAGCGATTGACGACCGTATCAAAGTTTCTTTTCCCAATGGAATGGTTTCTACAGCAATGCAGGGTGGTTGCTACTGCGAAAACTGCAACCTGCTTCGAATCGATACAGGTAACGTGGAGCTTGCTGCACTCTTCGCCCCCAGGCCTCAAGCCATGACCGCTGCCGACGACTGGACTCGGGACATGATGAAAGATGGTTATCCGCAACTGGCATGGCTCTATGCCATGATTGGGGATGAATCTGACGTCTACTGCCGGCCCATGTTGCACTTCAAACACAATTACAATTATGTAACACGGGCAACGATGTATCAGTGGATGAATCGCCACCTGAAGCTCGGACTTGATGATCCGGTGATTGAACAGGACTATGAACCTTTGACCACCGCAGAAACAACGATTTGGGGCGGTAATCATCCGGCACCAAGGAATGTTGGGATCGAGCATGAGCAATCGGTTTGCAAATGGTTCGATGATCAGGCAACAGCGAAATTGGCAAGTCTGAACACCACTAGCAAAGAATCCAAACAAGAGTTCAATCGCACCTTCGTCGGTGCGTGGCAAGTTATTTTTGACCAAGGTATTCCTCAGCAAGTTACCTTTGATGACCAAGGGCAGGAAACCATCAACGGTCTTCAGATTCGAAAAGTCCTCGTTCATGACAAGACACGACAGGCCAATGTCCCACTCCTGGTTTTGCACAAAGTAGGAAGCCAACCGAAAACAACTGTTATTTGGACGACAGGTATCGGCAAAGCATCCTTGTTTACCAAGGACGGGCAGCCCGACGTCAAACTGCAGGAACTGCTCGATAATGACGTCTTTGTTGTGCTGCCAGACCTTCTTGACCAAGGCGAGTTACGAACTGCAGTTGATACAGCCGACGATTCACAACAACGGATCGTGGACGACAAACGAGCCTATTCAGCATTCACATTCGGGTACAACCGAACCCTGGTTGCAGACAGGTGTGCTGACCTTCTTGCCACAATTGCGTTCTCAAAAACGCTTTCCACAGAATCGATCAATCTGTTGTCAACGGATAAATCATCCACCTGGGCAACCCCTGCCTCGGCAATCGCGGGAACGGCAATCTCAAGGGCTGCAATCGACACAAACGCTTTTCGCTTTGCCGACCTGAACGGGTACAAGGACGTAAATTTTGTGCCAGGTGCTGTAAAGTACGGTGACCTGCCGATGCTGCTTGCACTGAGGGCACCAAATGCATTGACGATTATGGGAGAGAAAAACATTCCCCTTACTGTCTCAAAAGCATACGAATCTACCGGTGCCGGCTCTGCATTGATCAATCAAACAGAGGGGCTCGGATCATCGGTTTTCCAATGGCTATCCAAACCGTAAGCCAGTCGGTTTACCGAAAACATGGCCTCACTAACGCGAGGCGGGAATCTGCCCTGCAATGTTCCATCCGCAATCAGGTTCAGTTCCCAACTGGCGCTGATGACATGGAATTGAGCGGACAGTGCTATTCTGCAGAATTTGATGGAATTGGTTACCATGTTAGTTCTTGAGATCCCCACTCCCACGCCTCGTCCCGCGTTCTGCACGCCCTTCCGGACCTATCCCTTGCTTTGCATGATCCGCATTACAGCCTGCCTGCTGCTTTCATTCAGCCCGATCTTGGCCATTGGCGATACTGGCAACCTCGACTTCAATCGTGATGTGCGGCCAATTCTTTCAGAGAATTGTTTTCATTGCCACGGACCTGATACGACAACACGAAAGGCTGAACTACGACTTGATTTGGCCGATTCTGCAATGACCGTTGTCAATGCAGAGGATCCCGATTCCAGCGAGCTGATTCGCCGTGTTCTATCGAATGATCCCGATGAACAGATGCCGCCTCCGGAGTCACTTAAACAAATCACATCGGAACAAAAAAAGATACTCACCGATTGGATTAAAACCGGTGGATCTTTTGAGAGTCATTGGGCATTCACGCCACCTCGCCAAACGTCTCCCCCCAAGTTGGAAAATGACAACTGGTCAAAAGGGGCGATCGATCAATTCGTTCTGGCTAAGTTGCGTGATCAGAAATTGTCACCATCGCAACCAGCTAACCGCGAAACTCTCGCACGAAGGATTGCACTCGATCTAACAGGGATGCCACTGAGTCCGCAAGCGGTGAATGAATTCCTTGCTGACAGAAGCGAGTCATCAGTTGAAATACTGATTGAACGTTTGATGCACTCACCTCGTTATGGTGAGCACATGGCAATACGCTGGCTCGAAGCATCGAGATATGCAGATACAGATGGATATCAAAATGATCGCTATCGATACCAGCACGTCTGGAGAGACTGGGTCATTGAGGCATTCAACAACAACAAGCCTTACGACCAATTCGCCATCGAGCAGATTGCGGGTGACATGCTACCCAAGGCAACGTTGCGTCAACAAATTGCAACCGGCTTCGGTCGTAACCACCGAATCAATTCCGAGGATGGTTCGATACCCGAGGAATGGCGGACAGAGAACGTGGTGGATCGTGTTGATACCTTCAGTACCATTTTCCTTGGTTTGACGATTGGTTGCGCGCGTTGCCATGACCATAAGTACGATCCCATTTCCCAGCGCGAATACTATCAACTATTCGCCTATTTCAACAACGTCGCTGAATGGGGTGTTGGCCCCAACAATGGCAACAGCCCACCTTTCATCGAGATACCTAAGAGTTGGCCCAATTTGGGGCGTGATGAGAATCAACTTATCCCCCCACAACCAGTCAAACTTCGTAACGCGAGAGCAGAACAAGGCAACGGGCTGAAGCGTCCACAGGCGGGCTCGCCTGCGACATTAATGATCATGCACGAACTTACCCAACCGCGGGAAACCTTCGTTCTGCAGAGGGGCCAGTACAACATGCCTGACCGTTCCTCGCCGGTAAGTGCTGGCGTGCCTGCATCGCTAACAGCTTCCGATGAAGATCAACCTAGGAACCGACTGGAGTTGGCGAAATGGCTATTTGACCCCTCACACCCGCTGACCGCCCGCGTCGCAGTCAACCGCATCTGGCAACAGTTTTTCTCCCATGGGCTGGTTGAGACAAGCGAAAATTTTGGGTCACAAGGTTCTCCACCATCCCACCCAGAGTTACTTGACTGGTTGGCTTTGGAACTGATCAGAAACAACTGGAATATACGTGCGATCCAGAAACAGATCCTCCTGAGTCAAACGTATCAACAATCGTCACAGTTAACTGAGGAATTGCTTCAACGTGATCCGAAGAACCAACTGCATGCTCGTGGTCCCCGCAGCAGACTACCTGCGTTCACATTGCGGGATCAGGCTCTCGCAGTGAGTGGTCTTCTGGTTGAAAAACTTGGTGGCCCATCCACGAAACCCTACATGCCACCCAAAGTATGGAAGTCGATTTCCAACAACAGCTACAAGCAGGACAAAGGTGCGAATCTCTATCGTCGAAGTCTTTACACCTACTGGCGTCGAACGATACCTCCACCCACGATGATGAATTTCAATGCCGCTGCACGGGAAGTGTGTGTAGTTCGAACAGAAACCACGAACACACCTCTCCAAGCGCTGACCTTGATGAACAACAAGGTCTTCATTGAAGCCGCCCGCTGCATGGCTGAACGCATGTATTTGCATAACAAAAACAACCTCGAAGAGGCGATTGCATTTGGATACCAATTATCTGTTGGACGGCCTCCTCAGGTTACGGAGTTGGACATCATGGAAAAAACTCATGCGAATTTTCTGGCGCACTACACGCTCAACTCGGCCGAAGCAGAGCTTTTATTGGCGACGGGTGAAACGCAACGTAACCAGACAATTCCGGCAGTTGATCATGCAGCCATGACCATGGTTGCCAGCATATTGCTGAACCTCGATGAGACGATCAGCAAGGAATAGGAACCCAACCAATGAAACAGGACTTGTATTCCCGAAGATCGATGCTTTTTGGCTCCCTCGCCCTAGCATCCCTGCTGAATCGTGATGGTCACTCACAGGAAACAAGCTCAACGGTGCACCGTGGCCTGCCAACACTGCCACATTTCAATGCTCGTGCAAAACGCGTGATCTATCTTTTTCAATCGGGTGGTCCAGCGCAAATGGATCTTTACGATTACAAGCCAGAGCTAACCAAGCGTTTTGGCGAGGAAGTGCCACGTAGTGTCTATCCCGATGACCGAAAAACCACGATGAGTTCGGCGCAAGCCAGCTTTCCGGTTGCGCCCAGCGTATTCAAATTCAAACAATGTGGCCAAGCAGGGTCATGGATCAGTGACGCTTTGCCCCACATCGGAGGCATGGCTGACGATCTATGTATCATTCGCTCGATGCACACCGACGCAATCAACCATGATCCCGCAATCACATTTCAGCAGACAGGATCCCAAATCCCGGGCCGCCCAAGTATCGGTTCGTGGGTTGGCTATGGGCTGGGAAGCAACAATGATGATCTGCCGGCCTTTGTAGCCATGAGCAGTAGAGGCAGTGGAAAGGCGGGGCAACCTTTGTACGACCGTTTGTGGGGAAGTGGATTCCTGCCGTCAAAGCACCAAGGTGTCAAATTCCGAAACCAGGGAGATCCAGTCCTCGATATTTCTGACCCTGCCGGAATTTCACGAGATCAACGCCGCGTGATGCTTGATTCACTCAAGAAGTTGAATCAGATCAAATTTGCTGAGGCCAAGGATCCCGAAATTGAAACTCGGATCGCGCAGTACGAATTAGCTTATCGCATGCAGATGTCTGTCCCCGATCTACTGGACTTTTCAGATGAGCCAAAGCACATCATGGATCTTTATGGACCCGAGGTAAATCAGCCTGGTCGATATGCATACAATTGTCTCATTGCCAGACGACTTGCAGAACGAGGTGTACGATTCATCCAACTATTTCACCAAGGCTGGGATCAACACAACAATTTACCCAACCAAATTGGAAAACAGTGTAAGGATACTGACCAACCCACTGCGGCTCTGCTACGTGACCTCAAGCAACGAGGCATGCTGGATGACACACTCGTCATCTGGGGCGGTGAATTTGGTCGAACCATCTACTCACAAGGAAAGTTGACTGAAAACTCCTATGGCAGAGATCACCATCCAAGTTGCTTTTCCATGTGGATGGCCGGTGGTGGCACGCAAGGTGGAGTCAACCATGGCAGCACTGATGACTACAGCGTGAACGTGGCTGAAAATGGAGTTAGCGTACATGATCTACACGCCACAGCCTTGCATCTTCTTGGAATCGACCACGAAAGGTTGATACACAAATTTCAGGGTCGGGATTTTCGACTCACAGATGTACACGGCAAAGTTGTGCAACCACTCCTGGCTTAACAAAGACTATGAGAATGCGTTCATTCACGTTGATCCTCAGTCTGCTATTCGTGACAAGTGCAGCGGCAGACTTCCCCGAACTGTTTAACAGTGAGCCGCTCTCTGATGAGACGTTGATGCCTGCAGCACTCGCTGCAGCAAGCATGCAATTGCCCAAGGGCCTGATTGCAAAATCCTTTGCTTCTGAGCCAGACGTCCAGAATCCGATCGCCATGTCGTGGGATGCGAAAGGTCGGTTGTGGGTTGCTGAGAACTACACGTACGCAGAACGCCAACAGCGATTCCAACTCGACTTACGAGATCGAATTGTAATTTTCGACAACACGCACAAAGATCGATTCAGGACACGCACTGTATTCACGGACGACGTTCAAATGTTGACCGGTATGGAAGTAGGATTGGATGGTGTGTGGCTGATGTGCCCACCCAAGTTGATTTTCATTCCTGACCGTAACCAAGATGATGTCCCCGACAGCGCCGGCGAGGTCGTTCTTGACGGATTTACTGTTGCACAGCAGAACTACCACAACTTTGCCAATGGTCTGCAATTTGGCCCTGACGGTTGGCTGTATGGGAGATGTGGTGGTTCATGCCCTGCGAAAATCGGAGTGCCGGGAACGCCTGATCAAAACCGACTCGCACTCGAAGGTGGAATGTGGCGTTACCACCCGAAAAACAAGCGAGTCGAAGTACTCACCACCGGAACAACCAACCCATGGGGGCACGACTGGAATTCACTCGGTGAAGCTTTCTTCGTGAACACAGTCAATGGACACCTGTGGCATCTTATCCCGGGGGCCCATTTCACACGACCATTTGTATTGGACCCAAACCGACGCACCTACGAACTGATTGACTTCCATGCTGATCACTGGCACTTTGATACTGGGCAAAGCTGGACCAAATCACGAGATGGCACAGCAAACTCCTACGGTGGCGGCCACGCACACTCCGGGACAATGGTATATCAGGCAGACAACTGGCCAGAGAATTATCGCGATCGCCTTTTCACTCTGAACTTCCACGGTCGACGAGCAAATCAGGAAATCCTGATCCGCAACGGTTCAGGTTATGTCGCCTCCCATGGGAAAGACATGCTCCTCGCAAAAGATCCCTGGTTCCGTGGCATGGAACTCGGATCCGGTCCAGATGGCGCTGTTTTCATATTGGATTGGAGCGATGCTGGCGAGTGCCACGAACACACGGGTGTGCACCGAACTAGTGGACGAATCTTTAAAATCCGCAACACGAAGCCGTCTATTTCGAGCAGACCAACCAACCTTACCCACTGGTCGTTGAGCGAACTGGTCGATGCCCACACGAGTCGTAATGACTGGTTTATACGCCAAGCAAGGCTTGAACTGGCACGACGTCGGATGACACGTGACATCACATCCAGCTACCCTTTACTCACAAAACTTCTGAATTCTTCCGAAAGCACTCCGAGTATCAAGGTGCAAGCCTTACTCACCCTGCATGTGTTGGGTGGCACCCATCGATCATTGCTGCGCGAACTCTCAGAGGCTGAACACGAATCACTTCGAAGTTGGTCCATTCGGCTTCTAACCGATGACTGGCCGATTGATGACGCTATGGGAGCATCGCCGCTTGATAAAAACGCTCGTGTCGGGAAACAAGCACGTGAATTGATGCCACATTTGCTTGCGATGGCCAATCATGATACCTCGGCCCTTGTTCGGTTGACCCTAGCGTCGACATTGCAGCGACTACCGATTGAATTCCGCCCTCAGCTGGCCAAGGCTCTCGTAAAGCATGGAGAAGATACTACAGACCACAACTTACCACTAATGATTTGGTATGGACTCATTCCTGTTGCCAATCAAAACCCAACTGAATTGGTAGTCGTCGCCAAGGCATGCAAAATACCTAAAACTCTGGAACTGATTTCTCGCTGCATCGCCGAAGAAATCGATGCCTTTCCGAGCGCTCTCGATCAACTACTGACGCATGCGGCTGAGCAACAAGGCACTTATTTGCGCACAGTCTTACAGGGTGCCAACCGAGGATTGAAAGGGAGAATAAGGGCTCCACGACCAAAGTCGTGGGATCTAATCATCAAGATGCGGATGCCTGAAATACTTCAACTGGTTCGAGAACTGGGAGTGGTCTTTGGTGACGGGCGAGCCATCGAAGAGTTGAGAATTATTGCACAAGGAAAGGGGGAATGGGAACCCGCAGTTCGACTGGCTGCGTTGCAGACCCTGATCCAGAGCGATGCTGTGGGAATGAGAGAAATCTGTGAGGATCTCCTTTCTGATCAGCATGTAAACCTACTTGCGGCTCGTGGATTGTCCCAATTCGACGAGCCAAAAATTGGTGACGCTCTGGTCAAACGTTATCACAACTTTCGCAGTCCAATCCGTCCCCAGGTCATGTCCATGCTTGTATCTCGGAAATCCTTTGCGCGAGCGATGCTGCAAGCGATTGAACAAGGAAAAATCCCAGCCAGTGATCTTTCAGCGTTTCAAGTGCGACAAATCAAGGGTTTCGGCGACCCTGATCTCAATCAACTGGTTGGACGAGTATGGGGAGAAGTCCGAACGACTACGGAAGAAATGCAGACGAAGATTGATCAGCTGAAAACATCTCTTCAAAGTTCCTCGCTTGGGGAAGTAGATCTCGGTAATGGACGGCAATTATTTAAGAAGTTATGTCAGAACTGTCATCGTTTATTCGGTGAGGGTGAACAGATCGGTCCTGACCTCACAGGATCAAATCGCAACGACACGGACTACTTGCTCAGCAATATGATCGATCCTAGCAGCGTTGTTGCCAAAGATTATCGCATGACAATTCTGTTAACCAACGACGATCGCCTTTTCAACGGTCTCGTCACCGATGAAACAGATCGCACGCTCTCAATTCAAACCGCTACCGAACGACTCAATTTCGATAAGACTAAGCTGCAGAGCCGAAGAATGACTGATAAGTCCCCGATGCCAGATGGTCTTCTGACTTCACTCTCTGCTGCCGAAATTCGGAATCTAGTCAGGTATCTCCAGCAACCAACAAAGATCACTGCAGAATAAGCCAAGACCGTCAAGCGTTATGCCTGCATCAGGTCTGCTCGCAAACGAACTCTGAAATTGGGCGAAACCGAGTATTCTCAACTGAGTATCAGAGAGAGGGCAATGCCCTCGCAAGCCACTGTCAGGTCGGCTTCGTGACCCAGCAAGACTATGTTCTTGAATATCCTGACAGACGGGACTGCGGTCTTATCACCCCGTCAGTGACTGCCCATTAGGAATAATCGTCATATCCGGACCATCATTGTGATCCACAAGGTTTCGTTGACCAGAGTTTTTTGACTGTGATCGATTGTGTCTTACCTTTCTATTGAAGTGAGTGAGTCGTTGTTCGACTTGCTGCCAAGATAGAACTAGTCGCAAGAACGCGATCAATTCTATTTTGGTCAGCCTTGCTCCCTGGACAAGGGCAAACCGTCTGTAAAGGCGGGGCGCAAAGCCACGGATCCAAGATACTTGCAGTGCACGAACGCATTGCCGAGCTTGTTGGACCGCCGGGTTGCCAAGGGAACATGTGTTTGCGGTCATGACCGCACCCGCATGCCAAGGCGTGTCAGACGAAAGTCGGAGACGAGGCTGTCCCTTTACTGAGGTGCGACTCACGTTGAATCGCACATTTTAAGTCGTCGTCGCATATCCTCCGGGTATGCTTCTCACTCGCGAGGAGAGAGACATGAAGAATTTCGCTGACAGCATCGTAAATTTCCTGAAAGAAGAAGATGGCCCAACCGCAGTTGAGTACGCCGTAATGTTGGCACTCATTGTTGTTGTATGCCTGACAGCCGTCACAGCTATTGGCACCAGCGCCAACACCAAGTTTCAAGAAGTTGGCACTGCAATTGCCGGCAACTAAACCGCCGGCCGCTTGAAACAAGCGGCAAACACAATATATCTCGTCGCTTTTCGGTGCGGTTCCAGTTCCTACGGAACCGCGCCGTGGCGCCGGGATGTTTGCGTTTGGGTCAACGCCTCGACGCTTCCCCTCAGGTCCGATTTTGCTCGTACCGCCTCCTGCCCACTGCGGGATCTTCCCATGAATTACCCACTACTGCCCGCCGATGCCGCCACCTACGCTTGGCAACTGTCTTGTTGCCTCGTGACGCTTCTGTTCGCAATGTTCAGTTGGCTGATAGGTCCGCGCTGAAGGACGTCAAACCACACATCTTGCGCGATTAAGAGTTCCACACTTTTTTCGCCACCGAACGCTCGCTAACACACTACGGGGATACTCACTATGGAAACACTACTTCAAGGCATTGCTGAAAACTGGACAGTCTGGTTCGTAACCGTCGTCCTCATCGTTGCCGCCATCATCGACGGCGCGATCTTGAAGGTTCCCAACTGGCTTACTTTTCCCTTCATCGCCTGCGGGTGGTTGCACTGGACCATGCAGGATGGCATGACCGGTCTTGGATGGAGTTTGCTGGGGACATTTGTCGGAATGATGCTTCTGCTCGTTCTTCGAAATGTCGGGGGCATGGGCGCTGGTGACGTCAAACTATTGGCTGGTGTCGGAGCCTGGCTTGGTACGACCGTTACCCTATACGCCTTTGCCGCGACCGCCCTTGTGGGGGGAGTCATGGCAATGTTCATGATCCTCCGCAGTGGACAATGGCAAAAGCATCTTGCCATGGCCCATCAAATTCTGCACGAGTGGAAAACCGTCCGAAACCCGCAGAAACTCTCAGAAATCGCTCGTGAGAGAAAGCCTTCCATGTACTTGCTGCCTTACGGAATCCCAATGGCAATTGGCTCGATTGCGTACTTTGCGATCGCAGGAATGCTTGTTTGAGCATCCGTAACTGGATGATTCTGATGTCAAGATCTGACGATTGGGCGAGTGCAACCGGTTGCGTTGGGCCGGCCGATCGTATTGATGATAGCTCAACGATCCTGCGGGTTGCAGCGATCCAATGTTTTGCGCCGAAAAAGACTTTTACGGCAGTTCAGTCCGTGCCTCGGCAACGATGGGACTAACTACAAAACCCGACGGGTGACTCGTTTCAGACGACATAGTGCCATGCGTAATAAATCGATCTATCTGCTTCTTGCATGCGTGTGTGGTACGGTTGCAGCCGTTCTGGCCAGCGAATGGTTAAAAGCGCAAGGGAACCAGAACACAACCAACATGGTCGAGATCTTCGTCACTTCGGCAACGATCGATGTAGGCGAAAAAATCACGGCTGAAAAGATCGCCTTGGAACGCTGGCCCGAAGACAAGGTTCCTGAGGGAGCCAGTAACCGGTTAGCAGAAGTCGAGGGCAAGTACGCCAAACAGCGATTATTTGATGGCGAGCCAATCATGCCCGTCAAATTAATGGATGAAAACTGGTCAAGCGTTCCCAACGGTTGGAAAGCTGTCGATATGGACGCAAGTGACCTAGGCATTTCGAGTTCACTTCAGCCGGGCGACCGAGTCGACGTCGTTGGCTTCTTCGAGAAAGGCGAATTCATTCCCCGGAGCGGATCACAGACGGTCTTCATGGGAATTCGTGTCTTCTCGATCGACGGAGACACATCACGGCGAACTGACGAAGAACGAGGAAAAACCGCCAGATTCATTCAACTTCTCATTCCTGAGAAAGATAAAGACGCATGGTCTTATGCCAAGGAACTGGCTGACATCGAGTTGCACAGAGCGAGCGATCAGGATCACATCCTTGAAGATGGCTCGAATGAAGCTGCTGCAAAGTTTATCGCGATGATCGAGGATCATCGCAAAGCGGAGGAAGCAGAGGAAGAAAGACTACGATTAGAAGAAGAGGAAGCAGCGAGAGCAGAGCTGGAAGCTGAGAACGTAGCCGATCCAGAAGTGGTCGAAGCAGCAGCAGTAGAAGGCTTCACAATGTTCAAACTCGTTGAAGGACGAATGCTTGAATATTGGATTGTATCTGGAAAACTGCCTGTCTTGATTGGGGAAGTTGGCGCTCCGGATGCCGAACCTCAAAAACCAATGACAGGTAGCCTTCCCGTACAGATTCAACAAGAAGATGATTATCAACGTTTGAATGGCGAAGACAGTCCATTCTTTCAACCGCCCTCGAACGAGTGAGTCAGCCACACTCAAAATCGGCTCCGGGATTTTCCGGTACAACTATTTTGCTCAGCCCGCTGACAGTTGGCTGACCCTGTTACACACCTTTCATTTACAACCGTTACACGCACTGACCTCTGACAATACCGCTGTGAGAATTATCTCGCACGGTATCACAGAATTCGAATGGATTCGAATTTGGTCCAGCAAGGATGACCCAGCGATGGAAACGAACCGATTGATGGCACGGCTCATAGCCGCAGTATTGATTGCCACGACGATCTCCGTCGCGTGCCCTCTAACGACTTGCGCACAGACTGCGCCGGGTGTGTTGGCCTCAACAGGCTCGGCTGTAGCCCACAACATCTCGCAACCTTCGGAACGGGTTGAGATGATTGTAAAGAGCAGTCGCATCCTCACACTGGAAGAGCGGATCCCAAAATTCCAGGTCTACAATGAGTTGGTAGTCGGGGCGACACCAGTTTCCCAGAATCAGATACAGATTTTCGCCAAGACACCTGGCACAACACAACTGAATTTGTGGGACACCAATGACCGGCTCTACACCGTCGATGTGATAGTGATGGCGGATGCACGACAAGTGGAAGGGATTTTGGAGAGCCAGCTTCCATTGGCAACTCTCAAGGTAATTCCGATTGAAGATAGCGCGATCATCTCTGGGACGGTAACCAGTGTGGATGATGTCGATCGCGCAGTTGCGATTACAGAGCAATTCTACACAACTGTTGTTAACAACATTCGTGTGGTAGGAGTTCAGACTGTTCTACTGCACACTAAAATCATGGAAGTATCGCGTACAAAGCTGCGAGATCTCGGCATCGACTGGGGCAGTGTATCAACGGGCTCGTTCTTCTACTCTGCACCCAGTGGTTTGATCAGCGCAGCGGCCAGTACCACGACGGCTTTCCCAACCGCCGGTGCTGGGCTTAGCGCAACAAATAAGCTGTTTGCCAATGCCGGTGATTTCCAGGCTCTGATTTCAGCTCTTCGCAAGCAGGATCTGATCAAGTTTCTCGCTGAACCGACAGTGGTTGCAACCCACGGTCGTCCGGCCAGATTCAACGTGGGTGGACGCGTTCCATACATTGTGCCAAGCAATAATTCGGTCACAGTGGACTACGAGGAGTTTGGGACGGCAGTCGATTTTCTTCCATTCGTTGTCGGCCCCGGTCGGATTCGCTTGGAGGTTCGCCCTGAAGTGACAGAGCCCGACCCATCCCGGTCGATCAGTGCTGAGGGCATTGATGTTCCGGCTTTCAGTTCTCGATATGTCGAGACTGCCGTCGAATTGCAAGCAGGCCAAACTTTCGCAATCGCGGGTTTGCTGCAAAGCCGGACAGAAGCAGTATCACGATCCACCCCCTTCTTTGGTGAATTGCCTTACATCGGTGCGGCTTTTAGACGGATTACTGAAGCTAGAAATGACATCGAACTGTTGATCACAGTAACCCCTGAACTTGTCGAAGCATTGGATCCACATCAAGTGCCTCGTGGTGGGCCGGGTCTGAATTCGATGTCACCGAGTGATACCGATTTGTACCTTCGCGGTCACATTGAAGTTCCCAATCTGCTGGGTAGCGACAACTGCAACGTCGGAGGCGATGGTTACAATGTGATGCCAGAAGTCATGCCTGGGCAATTCAGATACGAAGAAGCCATTCCACCCGGAGCGATTATTCCCGGCGAAGCACCAGTTGTCGTAGGCGAAGGAGTCTCCATCACGGCACCACCTGTGAAGTGATGAGACTGCAAGCGAATACATGTCTACAATCGCTTGCGCTGTAAATCGTCAGGAATAAACTGAGCAATCAATCTCATGAGCAACGTATTAAGAATTGCACTCGTCGATCCGAACGACGCTACGCGCGAATCCCTGAAAGCAATGCTTCTAGGATTAGATACGGTGTGGCTGGAGGCAGACTGTTCTCGATACGAATTCTTTCCTGATGTATTGGAGCAAACAACCCCCGATGTTGGAGTTGTATCGCTCGACAGTAATCCCGGACAGGCGATTGAACTGATCGAACGATTGACGACAGAAATTCCAGGCACTGCGATACTAGCGGCAAGTCGTGACACAGACGGCCAACTGATTCTCAAGACCATGCGTGCAGGTGCACGTGAATTCCTAACGCTTCCGGTATCTGACGGGGAGCTCTCGGGTGCTCTTCAACGCGTCAGCCACCAGAAGTTCGGCAACCTGGAAGGTGGAGCCCGCAGCAGTGAAGTGATCGCCATTGCTGGTGCGACAGGGGGAGTAGGAACCACAAGCACAGCCGTCAATCTCGGTTGTGTGCTTGCGGAGAACACCATGAACAGCGTTGCTCTGCTGGACCTTGACTTGGCTCTCGGCGACGCTGACGTATTTCTGGATTCAATCCCCGATTATACACTTGCCGACGTTGTCCAAAATGTATCCCGTCTCGATATTCAACTGCTCAAGCGATCGCTCACCAAGCACAGCAGCGGTCTTTACCTGCTTCCCAGACCCGTTGAATTGCACGACACGAACGCAATTACTCATGACAACATTCGGAAAGTCGTCGGGCTACTGAAAGCTTCCTTCACGCACCTGATTATTGACCTATCCAAGACTTACAGTCCGATTGACATGGCTGCGATTGAGAGTGCCTCCAAAGTCGTGTTAGTGACACAATTGGATCTGCCCTGTTTGCGCAACGTTGTGCGTTTGATGATGAGCTTCGAGGAAATGGAGGACCTGAAGGATAAGGTTGAGATCGTCGTTAACCGCGCTGGGCTGGAATCTGGCCAAATCAGTTTAAAGAAGGCTAAAGAGACGCTAGGTCGCGAAGTATTCGCATTACTTCCCAACGACTACCGAACCATGGTTGAAGTCCGCAACAATGGTGTCCCGTTGATCGTACAAGCTCCACGAGCAGGCATCACGCACGCAATTCGCGAGCTAGCATCGAAGCTTGATGGAGCAAATCAACGGCAGGGGGACAATAGCGATGCGGCATCCAAGGGCACCGAAAGCAAGTGGAAGAAATTCTGGCCTGGGATCAAGTAGGCTAGCGTCCTCTAATTGCAACGACGCCTTACAAAGCAAGCCGCTGCTTTCACCTAAACGCTACTGTTCTCTACCCAGCGAATGAGGCTGCGCACCATTACTCCCGTGGCCCCAGCATCTCGTGATGGTTTTGGCCCATCTGCAAATGCGGGTCCCGCAATATCAATGTGAACCCACGGGATATCTCCAACAAAGTTTTCAAGAAACTTCGCTGCAGTGATCGCGCCTCCCCAACGCCCCTCTCCAACATTCTTAATGTCAGCCACCTTGCTCTTGACCTTCTCATCAAAGCTATCGAACATCGGCAACTGCCAGACCGGTTCGCCCTCAGTCCCGGTTGCGACCTGAAGTTCATCACAAACTTCTTGATCGTTGGTCATCAAGCCTGCGACGTCAGTTCCCAAAGCAACCATGCAAGCACCTGTCAGCGTTGCGAGATCAACCATCGCCCTCGGCTCATGCTGGATGGCTACGTCCAGCGTATCGGCAAGTACAACACGACCTTCAGCATCGGTATTGAGGATCTCGATAGTTTTTCCACTGCGGGTTTCAATCACATCACCCAGTTTGTAGCTATCACCACTGACCATATTTTCCGCAAGTCCACAAAATCCGATGACATTGCGTTGCAGCCCCAACTTAGCAATTCCATGCATGGCTCCGACCACGGTAGCTGCACCTGCCATATCACATTTCATGTCGATCATTCCAGCACTGGGTTTGAGCGATAACCCACCACTGTCAAATGTGACACCCTTGCCAACGAGCGCCAGTGGTTTTTCGGAGCCTCCCCCGTTGTACCTCAGGATGAGTAGACGGGGCGATTTCGACGAACCTGCTCCGACCGCGAGGATTGCCCTGCAGCCCTCTGCGATCAATCGCTTCTCATCCCAAACTTCAACCGTTACCGAGGTTCCCTCAAACAGAGAAGTAGCTTTGTCTGCGAAGCTCTCAGGGAAGACAACGGCGGGTGGTTCATTGACCAGACGGCGCGTGTGGTTGATGGACTCACCAATCGCACATCCGCGTTGGATGCTATCATCGGAAACACCGGAAAACTGAATTTTTTCAGGAATCAAGAGTGCAGGTTCGGACTGATAAATTGCTTGCTGTTCACATCCAGCAAGAGTTCCTGCGACCAACGCGTCGTGAGCAGCCTCAGGGAAAGATTCACTGATGGAAAGGATGACAAGTTCACGTTGACGATCGCCCAGACGACGAACCACCATGGCTCCGGACTCAAAAGCCAAATGTCGATCCAGTTCACCTGATCCCAAGCCAACGATCAGCAACATTCGAGGTCCGGTATCAGTCGGAGAGGCGAGCAGGGTCAACTCACCTCTTTTTCCCCGAATTTCACCATCTTCGATCAAACGTTGGACCCAACCCCCGGTCAGTTTGTTGACCGCCTCCAATGTTGACGAAAGGCTACCCTCTTCAGTCAGGCCAGCGACCAAAACGTCGCTTTTCTGCTCTAAAACTTCGGTGACGGTTGAAACTTCCGGGGCTGGAATTGGATTACTGTCCAACATACGTATTTCAAGTGGTTGTGGATGGGATGGGCAAGATGGCCGATACACGGTTATCGTTAGTCTATGTTCCCAGACGCGGTTATCCTACCCTTCCTGATCTGGTTCCCAACACCATCCGCGTGCGAGAGTGTTTCCAACTGTGAAGCATCGTTCAACCCGAGACGCCGTCGAAGACCTGCGAAAAGGTGGATACCTGATCCAGATCGATGAAGAAGTAGATGCCCATCTAGAAATGGCGGAAATCCAGCGTCGGGTGTATGCCAATGATGGTCCGGCACTGCTATTCACAAACATCCGGGGCTGTGATTTCCCTGCCGCCTCAAATCTGTTTGGTTCGATCGAGCAAGCAAGGTATTTATTCAGGGGAACTCTGGAAGCAGTCCGGCGGGTGATTGAGGTCAAGATTGATCCATCAGCCCTTCCTAAACGACCGTTTCGTTATGCAGGTGTGCCGCTCACCGCCCTGAGCATGCTGCCTCGTAAGGTCCATCGTGGCCCGGTCCAGAAGTCCACTTGTAAGATCACCGATTTACCCTCGATTAAATGCTGGCCCGATGACGGAGGCGGCTTCGTCACCTTACCCCAAGTACTCAGTGATAATCCCAATGCGCCCTCGAATTTGATGCAGGTCAACCTTGGCATGTATCGGGTCCAACTCTCAGGTAATGAATACGAGCACAATCAGGAAGTTGGACTGCACTATCAGATCCACCGGGGAATGGGGGTTCATCACCGTGTTGCTTTGGATCGAGGCAAGCCTCTTCGCGTGACTATCACTGTTGGTGGATCACCAGCGATGTCAGTCGCTGCGGTCATGCCACTCCCCGAGGGGCTGACAGAATTAACATTTGGTGGTGCTTTAGCCGGTCGAAGAATCCGGATGATCACGGGTAATCACGCACCTGTATACGCTGACGCTGATTTTGCGATAGTAGGCACGATCAATCCCAACCAGACCAAGCCAGAAGGCCCCTTCGGAGATCACCTTGGTTACTACAGCTTGCAACATGAATTCCCCGTCATGCAAGTTGAACATGTTTGGCACCGCAAAGATGCGATCTGGCCGTTTACGGTCGTTGGTCGCCCTCCACAAGAAGACACAACCTTTGGTCAGTTGATACACGAACTCACGGATCCAATCATTCCGTCAGTCATCCCAGGTGTGAAAGCGGTGCATGCCGTAGACGCTGCAGGCGTCCACCCGCTCCTACTCGCTATCGGTAGCGAGCGATACATGCCATATCTTGAACGTCCGGAACCGCAGGAGCTGTTAACTCAGGCCAATGCGATTCTTGGAAATGGGCAACTGTCTTTGGCCAAGTATCTTCTTATCACTGATGACCCGAGCAACAAACTCAACATCCACGATATTGAGGCATACTTGTACCATCTCCTTTCCCGCGTGGACTGGAAACGGGATCTGCACTTTCAGACACGAACAACAATTGACACTCTTGACTACTCTGGAAGCGGATTCAATCAAGGTTCCAAAGTCGTGATTGCGGCCACCGGACCACTACAACGGACATTGGGTACAAACCTGCCACAAAATCTGAAACTTCCAGATGGATTCAAGAATCCTCAAATTGTCGCTCCTGGGATCATCGCAATCGAGGCACCTCGATTCATTGACTCCGAATCGTCGAAGGATCTACGGACCTTTGTGAGAACCATGGCTGACAGAAGATCCTTTGAAACACTTCCGTTAATAACGCTCGTTGACGACAGCGACTTTACCGCACGCTCAATGAGTAATTGGCTGTGGACAACGTTCACACGGAGTAACCCTGCCTGCGATATCGATGGCATTGGCGGCAAATCTGTTAACAAGCATTGGGGTTGTAGCGGGGCACTTGTCATTGACGCCAGAATAAAGCCTCACCATGCTCCACCGCTGATTGAAGATCCGGAAGTCACGGCAAAAGTGGATGCCCGGGCGGCTCGTGGCGGCGAGCTCGCAAAATACCTTTAAGACCCGTCTTTTCGACACTTCTCGAACAAATCACCATGTCCAAACTACAAGATGTTTTTGCCTGTCCAGATCCAGTAGCGTTGGTTACCGGTAGCGGCTCCCGAAGAGTTGGAAGGGCCATCGCAGTCCACTTGGCCAGACTTGGCTGTCGAATCGCTCTACACGCCAACACAAGCGTTGATCAGGCTAAGGGTCTTGCCAAGCATATTAGTGATGAGTATTCGAAACAAGCAATTGTTACTCAAGGCTGTCTTTGTGATGACGGAACCCCGGAACGAATCGTTGATGAGACCGTCGGAACGTTCAACCGCATTGATATTCTTGTCAACAGCGCAGCAATTTGGCAACCAACACCTCTCGAAGAAGTGAGTGCTAGTGAAATCCGAGAGTACTTTGAGATCAATGCAGTCGCCTCATTTTTGTGTGCCAAAGCGGCGGGGCTACGGATGGTGGCACAGCCTACGGGTGGGTCAATTATCAACATTGGAGACTGGGCCACGGTACGTCCATACTTGGATCATGCTGCTTACTTTCCGAGTAAGGGCGCAATCGAAACCATGACCCGGTCACTAGCAGTTGAACTCGGACACCGTAATCAGCGGATTCGAGTAAATAGTATTCAACCCGGTCCGGTGCTATTGGGAGAAGATGCAACCGAAGAGTTCGCACAAACAATGGCTACCAGCACTCTGGCTGGCAAAGTAGGTACTCCTGAGCACATTGCACATGCAATACAATTTCTCAGTGAAAACGATTTCGTGACAGGTGCCTGCATTCCAGTCGATGGTGGACGCAGTATTTTCGCCCCCGATGGAATCCAAGCAGGGCTGAATAGTGGCTAACAGGTAAAGAGTCTGATGGGATCATAGTCATTGGTCGCAAAATCGCTGAACAACTCTTCGACAGTAGAAGCAGAAGTTCGAACGCATCCTAACCTCGCAAGGCACCCCGGTCGTATGCAGCCCAAGTCATTACGTCCCAAAGCTTGACTGCCAGACCAGGTGGCCATCTGCAATACAGATTGTGGATCGATATCAATACGATGTTGCCATAAAAACTGCGTTTCTCTCCAGAGATTGAGATCTGGATTACTGGCTTTTGAGTCTGTTCCTAGTGCTACTCGCACTCCGAGCGACAACATTTTCGCCACCGGATGTCGGTCGTACTTGAAAAAATGATGTGTTCTCGGACAGTAGACGACTGTCATTTGAGGATACTGTGCAAGCTTGGCTATCTCAGTTTCGTTCAAATCATTTGCGTGAACAAGAAGCGCGCGTGGTGCCTGTGCCAATCTCTCAATCAAACTAAGAAAGGGATTTTGTGGCCACGGAAACATGTCGTCCCGCCAAACCCCCATCGACTGAAGTGCCTCTGCAAAAGGCCCCGCTCCCGTTTGTAATAATTCACGCTCATAGGGCGACTCGGCGACATGCATGGCAAGAGAGCGATGCTCATTGGTCGCGAGTTGAAGGCATGCTTCAAGTGTTTCCAGAGATGTAGAATAGGGAGCATGTGGGCTCACACCACTGTGGGGATCAAGGCCAAGATAAGTCTTCGCAACCTCGAGACGTTCTTTTCCACGATCCGAACTCAACCCCAATACCTCAGCGAAGGAGACCAGGTCGATGCCATGTGTATCCGCCGGATAGCCGCACGGCAGCGTTGTGATCTCGCCAACCAGACAGGTTCCTGTGCTTGCAAGTTCCCTGAGGCCAATTTCGATGGCCTCACTGCGGCGTGTCACATCTGCCGCCTGACGAGTGCTCACTACCTGACCAATCCACTCTGGCAAAGTAATCCCAGGCACACCAACCGTTCCTGTACAGTCCGAAAATTCAAGGTGCGTATGGGCATTAACCAAGCCAGGCAAAACCGCGACATCACCGAGATTCTGACTGGGCCCCGGTGCCGGACCAGATCCAATAGCAACTACCTGACCATTTTCTATTTTTACCCAACCACCATGAATTGGCTCACTCGTCACGGGAACGATCCACCGCGCCGATAGCACTTGGCTCTGACTCGTCATTATGAAAACACCTTCCTCGCAAAGTCGATTGCCGAATTCGTTCTACGACCGCGACCCCGCACAGGTAGCCCGCGAACTGTTGGGAATGTCACTGCTAAGAAAAGATCGGGGTAAGTGGATTGGTGGTCAGATTGTTGAAACAGAAGCTTATTTGTCGCACGGCGATCCGGCTAGTCACAGTACACGAGGAAAAACCGCTGGAAATGCCTCGATGTTTGGCCCGCCGGGAACATTGTACGTCTATCCGATCCACGCCAAGTATTGCATGAATGCCGTCACACAGTCGACCGGAACCGGAAGTGCTGTATTGATCCGGGCCATTGAGCCAGTATGGGGACTTAGCAGCATGCAACGACTGCGGGGGACCGACGATTTGAGCCGACTGACCCGGGGACCGGCAATGCTATGTCAAGCACTCAATGTTGATCGCTCACTTGATCATTCCGATCTCGTTCACTCGAACATTGTGGGCATTTTTCAGAGTGGGCAAACAGTGACTCGACTGTCCCGAACCGCGCGGATCGGTGTGACCAAGGCACAGGAACGAAAACTGCGTTTTTTTATCGACGGTAATTGGTATGTGAGTGGTCGCAGACGAGACCACCGAACCCGCCCACTCCGGCCGACAAAAACCTCTGTTTTTTGCCATAAAGCCGAGTGATTCCATGCATATACGTACTTAGAGCCCTTTCTAATTCCAGCCCGTGTGCGAAAGGGTAGCAACGTCTGTCAGATGAAATCCAGCCAATCCACACTTCCCGCACAACTAGTGTCGGTCAGTAGCATCGCGCCGGTTCGGACGGTCAATCCTGTTCTCCCGGAACTTGGTCGAGCCTCAGCACAAAACCTCAGAATTGCCTTGGATGTAGATCCAAACAGTACCCGATTACATAACTGGTACGATGGTCAGGATACCCCGTACCGCGAAGGAATGAGCGTCAATAGTGACCAACAGCTGCCCTCGGAAGAAGTAATTTCCTGTCGGGAATCAGCAGCTTCCAAACACAAGCGATAGCTCAATCCTACATCATGCTGCCGGCATCATGGCCGGTAGCCTCGTAATGGCTGAAAGGAATCCAGTGCCATGCGAAGAGGGCTTTGGCCATGCGTTCTAATCGTCGCCGCAGGGATCACTGTCATCGTGACCTTGGCTCGCTTCGATTCCAAGCGTGTTTATTCGATCGAACCGGTAGTGCTTGAAAGCATCACATTCGATACCGAAAGTGATGCTGAGCCATCTCCATCCGATCTCGTCATGCCCTACTTCATGCCGATCGAGCGGATCGCAAAAACACTTCCTGAGACACCATCCGTGTCATCGGAAGCAACACCAATCATTGATGTCCCGCCAAGCCTGATAACTGCCTGCAATTGCGGAACCGCGTGCACTTGTCGGAAATTACGTTGCGCAGAATCAGCAATGCGTAATGCATACCGTTGCCTGTTTTTCGAGAACGACTTTGGCTACTTGGATAATCCCTGCTACGGGGGACCATCTTTTCTGGGTGATCAACTAAAGGGTTTGTCACGACACCGCGTCGACCTCGGGGGCGAGGCTCGCATCCGTTTTCAAAATGAGACCAACATCGCGGGAAATGGCTTGAGTGGTACCAGCGATGATTACTGGCTGACCAGAGTTCGTCTTTACGCGGACTACCGCATCAACGATTTTTTCCGCATGTACGGTGAATATCTACATGGTGGATCTGACGCCGCCATCCTGCCATCAATGCCCGGCAACCGTTCGCTTGATCGCATACAGAACGGTTTTCTGGACACAAAACTCACCGAAACATTGAGCCTTCGTATTGGTCGTCAAGAACAGTGCTATGGCGCCCAAAGATTGGTTTCTCCATTAAATTGGGTGAACGATCGCAGGACATTTGATGGCGTGAAAGCGATCTATGAAGGACACCATTGGAAAGCAGATACGTTTTTTCTAAACCCTGTTGGTGATGTTTCATCTGGACAAAACGGCGATGAAGCGGATCAAGAAGTCGACTTTTATGGAATCTACGCCACCCAATCTCCGATCAGAAACCTGACTCTTGATGCTTATTACTTGGGTCTTACCAATAGACACGAGCAATACGATTACCAAACGATTGGAACACGTCTCCACGGAGAAACTGCAAAGGGAAAACTATTTGCATTTGAAGGTGCTTACCAATTTGGCAGCAACAGTCCGGGCTATGAGGCGCACAATGCAGGCTTCGTTACTGCTGGCATGGGACACCGTCTACGCAATCTGCGTCCCCACGAAAACGGAAATGCACGTGTATGGCTCTGGTACGACTGGGCATCCGGAGATAACGAGACTCCCGCCGCAAGAGGTGACAATGGATTTGATGCACTCTTTCCTCAATCGCATTGGTACCTGGGATTCATGGATCTATTTGGACGTCGGAATATTAACGATGTCAGCCTTCAGTTCATGACTCCAGTCCTCAGTCCAAAAGTTGAACTGTTACTTTGGTACCACTACTTTTTCTTGGATCAAAAAACCACGCCGTACAGCGCGGACATGACAGCTTTCAATCCAACCAACGCGGCGGTAGATCGTGAATTGGGGCAAGAGCTGGATATCCTGCTCAACTTTTCCATGAACCCCCGTAACGACATTCTCCTAGGCTACTCTTTCTTTCAGGCTGGAAAGTACTATCAACTGACACCTGGGGTACCCAGCGATTCCGATGGACAGTTCCTTTACCTGCAATACCAAACCCGATTCTAGCCTGAACGCATTCTACTGAGCGTCCGTACAAGCCACGTGACCCCGCGTCCACAGCAACTTGCTCTGCTCCAGATACAATCACTGGCCAATGCAGATCAGAGCGTCAATCGTGTGCGCAAACAACGAATCGTTTGCGAAGCTCAAACTGGCTCGATTCCAGGATTCGCCAACAGCTCCGAGATCATTGATCGCGACAATCGCATTTTCATCGAGGACATCGTTGTCCCAACGGATCACGTAAACGGTGCCCGCCATGGTCGGCAAGTAGAGATAGTCTCCAATCACCGTGGGCAACTGCGATGCATGGTGTCCCCACCCATTACCCTTGGATCGTTGGTCACCCATCACAACATGGCCGCTTGAATCCTTCATATCGTTCTCTTTGAACGCCCACTTGGTAATGGGTACCGCGGCTTGCTTTTTCTTGCTGCCCTTCATCGCTCGCACAGTGATTGCATCCATGTCCTCGGGCCCCCAGAGCAGCTCATCTTTCTGTCGTTCTGACCCGGGACGCATTTGCACTGGCAGTTGCAAATACTCAACGCGACCACTCCGTGAATCAACTCTTCCCAACCACGGTTCCGTGTAACTACGGAAGTAGTGATAAGATCCCGCAAGAACGTTGGACTGCTGGATGATCGATCGGGGTTTTTTCACATTTGTGATATTGGTTTTTTCGGTCCTCCAACCCTCAGCACCATGCCCTCGAAGCGTGACATCTTCGACGATGGAAACCTGACGCTTGATTTTTCCGGTATACGCATCGACCCACAGATGATTCCCAGCATCAAAGACGAGAACATCATCGCCAATCAGACTGTAGGTCATCGTGCTCATGAATTTCGGCAAAGGAAGTGTCCAGAGAGTCCTTCCATCAGTGGCATCAATCATTGAAATGCCTGTCGGTTTCTCTGGTGGTGAATGACCGCCTCCACGACCAACGACCATCACATCCCGACCATCCGTGCGGGACATGAGAAGTGGCACACACCCCATATTGACTCCACATTCAGTGGACCATCTGTCTTCTCCCGTCTGAAGATCAATCGCTTGCAATTGGGTCCACATATCAAGCGGCGCGTTTCCGTGCTCATGTGTGAAGTGTCCCCCTTCATCGGGCATATAAGTTTGTTTAATAAAAACCACAGTTCCCTGGATGAGTGTTGGTTGACTGCGGCCAACGGCCATCAACTCCCGACTCCACTGCAGATCGCCATCGAGATCAAAACATGTGATCGAGCCAGATGCATTGAAGAAGCAAACAAATCGCCCATCGGTCACCGCAGGTGGTGCGGTACTATCGCTGAAGCATCCGGATAAACGCAGCGGATGCTTTGCCGCAATATCGCGTTTCCAGAGAGTCTTACCGGTTATGGCATCACAGCACCATGCAATGACATCTGAACCGACCATTGAATCCTGCCGGACGGGTTGCATCGTGGTAAAAAACAGACGATCGCCCCAACTGACCACGGTGCTCTGTCCGGTGCCGGGAAGGGTCATCTTCCATCGGATTGCTTCGTCACGCACCACGCTCCAACGCCACGGTCCGGAAGCTTGCGTGACACGAAACCTTGCATTCGGTCCACTCCCTTGGTTCCAGTTTTTCATGAGGCTGCGTTGAAAAAACTCAAGGACTCGCTGCCTGACATCTTCTGTACGAAACAGAGTGCCTCCATGCTTTCCACCCTTCACTACATGCAACGCCGATAACGCTCCGTTCGTAACCAACTTTCTGTGCAGACGTGTGCTCTGTGAGATGGGTACTCCTGGATCTTGGTCACCATGCATGATCAAAAAGGCCGCCGCTTTACCATTCACATGCTCAATGGCACTTGCATCTGCTGCTAATTTTGGCACCTCTCGAACTGTAGCACCAAGCAATTTAGCACCGTTTGACTGCGCGACATCTTCGGCTGTCCGACCATCCCCAACGTTATTCGGGGGCATCGTCATCAGTTCAGACGGTCCGAACCAATCACAAACAGCTTGCACTCGGCTGGAAACTAATTCCTCACCCGGATAAAGCCGGGTTCCCATCAGGGCAGCGAGATGGGCGCCGGCTGAAGTACCAAATGCCCCGATTCGATCAGGATCAATTCTGTACCTCCCTGACTGCCGTCTCACCCAACGCACGGCCTCATAGCAATCATTGATCTGTGCGGGCCACTGGGCTACATCCGTCAAACGATAATTGATACTAGCAATGGCGAAACCATGATCAACAAGCCATGCGGCATTCTGCTTTGCAGACTTTTTATCGCCTGCCTTCCATCCACCACCGTGAACAAACACGATACATGGAACATCACCACTCTCCCGGACTTCGACTTGTTCGTCTTCATTTACCGAGGCCGGGAGATATAAATCAAGCAGAAGTGGCCGCCCGTCTACCGTGGCGTATTGTAGATCACGTAACACCTCTGGTTCAGCGGCCCAGACAGGTAGCGAAATCATGCAAAAGCAAAGAGCGAGCACGTACCGGTATTGCACAAGGGCACCTTGATAAACAGGTGGGTGGAATTTCTATACGCCGACACTAAGAATAGCAGCGCAAGCGAATGATATAGCTATCGAATGGCAATAGTAAGCCATCCGCCATCTGCCTGAACAAGCTGGGGGCGAAATTCCATCCCCTGCAAAGATTCCATTTGGGCGTCGTCTGCGACTTTAATGGCCTGATCTAAAATGACATCCGGAAAGACTTTTCCAAACGATTTCTCAATGACAGGTTTCATACCGGCTTCGCTGATGGAAAGTTTTTTTCCACCAAAATCGACTTGGACCTTACCATCCCGCTTAAGTACAACAGTCCCATCGTCCAATTTGGTTGGTTTGTAGTTCGCAGTAACCTCAAGAGCTTTTTGCAGAACTCTTTTTCCCTTGGTGAAACGTCGCCCTCGTACACCAACGCGAAGAACCTGATCTCGGGCCTCAAAAACAATGGGGCGTAACTGGGAAAAGACAATTTCAAACGGCTCTTCATCCGCTGATTCACCTTGCTTGTCTCCGTCGACATTCGCAGCAGCGTCTTCATTTCCTCTACCGATTTCCCCGAGTAACTCATCCAGTTTTTTCTCATTCAGAGTCCTGCCTGCCAATACTGTTGCACAGGCGTTTTCGACTGCTGACTCATGAATCTGAATGGCCACATCGAATGTTTCATCAATTGCTGGTCGAGAATCGCCCGAGCCCAGTTGGTGACCCGCTCGAAAGAGCGAATCGATTGCGAGCATTTGCTCACTGGACGACCACGCATGGATGGGTGCTTCGAGGGACAATCGCTGCAAAGCAGTTACCCCATCATCAAGAAAACCTGACTGTGAGCCAAGATTCAAATTGCCAGCCTCTTCTTCAAACTGCTGGCTGACTTGCTGCTTCAAACGCTGCGTAGCAATACGGTCTGCTTTGGGTTTCTGCCGACGCGCGGCCTTCCACGCCAGTTTGCGAACAATCTCCATTTTGTGACAAATCGCGTCGATGGTTGTGTTCAACTCGACATCCGTCTTATTACCTGACAGATGGAAACCGGACGAATCAATACTGAGCGTCCTAGCCAAATCAATTTTTCCCTTGCCGGTGGTTAACACACGCACTGGGCCGTTGTAACCGGTGTTATCACTCTCAAAATTAGCATTGAATCCAAGCGCAATTTTAGCGCTATCAGTCGATGGCAATAAGTTTGCGCTGACGGTGCCAGTCATTGTGGCCGTTCCGACAATTCGCGTTCCAAGAATCGTCTGACGCACCGGTTCCTCTCGCGTCAACTCACGATCAACCGTTTTTGTCAACAATGGTTTTCCGACGAGTACAGCTACGTTTGGCTTGCCAAACACCTCACGAAATGCATGAACTAATTCATCACCCTGGCCCGATGTGCTAATCGTTCCAACAAAGAAACCAATCTGTGCAAATTGTTCGGTAGTCGGGCTCTCCTTGAGCTCGCTTATCATTTTCTTCAACGCTGCCAACGTGGCGACAACTCGTTTTCCCTGTGCGCTGCCCAGACTGATGGCCTGAGAGAGATGCAATGCAGACTCTCTCAAGTCGCGAACCGCACTCAGTTCCAATCCCGGGGTCATTCCGATCAGACGATCACGCAGTTTCTTTGCTTCCACCATCACGGCAGAATCGGGCGAAGCAGAGCCAATAGCTTTCGTGAGTGGTGCTAGATCGAGAAACCGAAGCCATGCCGCGCGATTCTCTGCATCAGTTGCCCTTTGCAAGTACAGTTCAACTGCGGCAACCTTGCCCAAGAAGTCTGCTTTGGCAGCATCGATATCCGGAAGCCGTTCAGCATCAAAAGCTGCCTCAGTCGACTCAATGGTCCCAATCAGTCGATCCCGATCCTGCACACTGAATTGCCCGTAAGTGGCAACAGGAGTGAGGAGGAAAAGACCAACAAACGCAATCAAAAACCCAGATCGTGACATGCTAAAAACGCGAAAAGGAGGAGTGTGCATAAAACCCGACGTTCAGGCAGTCTAGGTAGCTTAAGCTTAGTCTAACGTTCAAATCCACCTCAGTTCAGTGGGTAGCAGGATGCGATTAGGCGCACAGAAGCCCTTCCGGCCACCATTGCAATCAAGAAACCCCGCGGAAACGGCTTCAAAACCGTATTTTCCCAGCTGAATCGAATCGTCCTTAGCCCGCATTAAATGCGAGGTTTCTTAACCACCGGAGTCCAGAGGACCAATTTCAGTACAAAACTCTTGGATCGACTCGTTCAATTCCGCATTGGAACCATGCTGAATCGCAACAATGATCACGCCTTGGTCCGCCAACAAAAGTTTTCCGAGTCGTAAATGGTCGACGCGTACCCATCCAAGATTACCGGTGGGGTGTTTTCCTATCTCTAATTCGGTATCTAACCCCTCCGGCGGCCAAGCGTTCAACACATCCGCTTGCAACCGGACCACAGAATTCGAAGCCTCATGGACAAACACTGGTCGATCGGCGAACTGGTCCTCATTCACTGCCAAATACGACCAACCCGGTAACAAACGGACTTGCACTCCGAGGATCGGAAGCTCATGTGTTTGATTCTGAGAACGAATGATGATTTGCTTCTCATCTTCACGAGTAGCAAGCATCTCAATCGTGGGTTTTTCTGCCAGGTTGTCCATGGCAAGCGCAAGACCAGCGATGCCCAATCCCACCCAAACCAGCGGCGTCAATTCGTGCGACTGGCGTGTTGGGGACATGAAATCTCACTTGAGTTAGACAGACTAATGTTGCTCACAGTTTAGGCATTTTAATCACACCATCCCAGTCATCAGGTGGCACGCGATTATTGCGTAAAATGATAGAGAGCAAGACATCCTTGGGCCGATCCCAAGCTGGAATGGCGTGCAAGAGTTCATAAGCTTCACTCCAATCACCAGCAATCATGGCATCGAGACTCGCTTCATACGAGGCAATTTGTTCCGGGCTCAAAATCTGCACGTTGGGCTTCGATGGCTCAAGTAGTTCCCACGCCTCGATTTCGTTTTCCAGTCCTGCCGGCCTGACAAGAGCCAACCGCCTGAGTTGAAATGGATGATCACTGGATGCTTTCAGTGCCGCTGCGGTATCATGATCAATGATGACTTTTGCTCCAAATATTTTGGTCAAGCCTTCCAGCCGACTGGCAAGATTGACAACTGGCCCAAACGCGGTGACTTTGACCTGATCCACCGTTCCAATCTGCCCAGCAACCGCTCGACCCGTTGCAATCCCAATGCCGAATCGGAAAGTATTTTCTGCGAGTAACTGAGTGCTTTCCGTCACGATACGTGAAGCTGCCTCTGCTGCGCGACATGCAGCGTCCTGCTGCTCAAAGGGCCAGCCCCAAAAACCCATCGCAGCATCACCATGAAAGTCCCCGATAACGCCATCAGTATCGAGAATGTGCCGCGTCATGATTCCCAAGGCATCACTTACTCTGGCGAGCAACTCCAACAGTTGATCGGCATCACGCTCACTTCGTTTACTAAAACCACGTAAGTCACAAAACATGACAGATAAATTCGCTTCCCGTGGTGCTAACACTTCGTTGGTATCTCGTCCAGCGAGTGCCTCCATCACAACGGGTGCGAAGAAACGCCTCATAGCAGCTTGCCGACGTTCCAATCTTCGGCTTTGCCGCAAATTGGCGATCATGGAACCTACCAATTCCGCGAACTTAACATCATCCTCCAATGTATCAGGTGCCGCTTTAAGCGAATGCTCCAGACAACCACTTTCATCTGGCAACAATTGTCCGGTCACATAGATGGCCCAACCCATGCAGGCTTCGCTTCGAAGCGGCACACAAAATGCCCAATCTGCTTCCTCGCTGGACGTGAACGCGTTGGTTTCAGTCATTCCGGCTGACCACAAATGCAACACACTCTCACGACGCTCGATCGCTTTTCTTACCAACCGGGTGCTTACAGTTGGTCCATCCTTATCTGGAACACGACTGTCATAATGCAGGATAGTGAAACCGCTATCGGCTTCTCCAGCAGCATTTGTATCAACCGATGTAATAGCGACAGCAGATGCTGCTGTCGTGGCCTGCAGCAAGACGCTGGTCACACGGACCAGCAGTTCCTCATCACCACTACTGCTGGTGATTAAATCTGGCAGACGACTCAACATTTCGATTCTGCCTGCTGCATCACGAAAATTACGTCGTCGCAACATGGCATGGTCAAACTCATGCTCAGTCAGGTCAATATCACTGGCAGAGTCAGACGCCCCCGGTCGATTTGCAAGCGTGAATGTAGTACTGCCAATGACAAAATGCTCACCGGGCACAAGCGTGAAACGAGCTGTTTTTTTTCCCCTGAAAAACACAGGATTTCGGGCTGACGCCTCACAACAAACCTCAACGCGGTTGTCGGTCACCGGTAACAAGCGGACATGAGCCCGGGAAATCTTACTATCCCATGGCACATTCCAATCAGCATCAGCACGACCGATCAATACCCCGGTACTTCGGGTTATCGCGGGCAATTCACGTCGCCAGCGATGTTCACTCATCGGGCCTTGGGCAATCAAATCTGGCATAGTTCCGGGACTGATAGATGACTCGAAGGAGGCGTTTTCAATCGGAGGAAGAACCTTCAATCTAAGGTTTGTACACAGTCAGTGGCTAGACCTCTGCTGGTTACAGACAACTCAGTCAAGCCGAAGCGGCAATACCAGCAGCACGTCCAGTGCTGAAAGCTGCTTGAAAGTTGTACCCACCAATCGGACCATCTACGTCTAACAATTCCCCTGCAATGAATAAACCCTTGTGAATACGACTCTCGAGAGTCCGTGGATCAACTTGCTTCAGTCGAACTCCACCAGCGGTCACCTCTGCCTTTTCAAACCCGCGTGTCCCCCTGACGGGCAATTGCATCCGTTTCAAGTCCTGTATCAATCGATTTCGTGCCGCTTTAGACAACTCAGCGAGCCGAGCATCTTGCCCCAACTGTGTAATGATTCCATTGGCAAGGCGATTGGGTAGCCACATCGACAGCAGTGAAGAAACCTTTGCTCTTCCTCCCTCGTGCCGCTCACTGAGTGCAGCGTTCAGCTCTTCCTCTGAGCATTGCGGAACCAGATCAGCGACCATCTGTACCTGATCAAAAGAAGCGGCAGCCGTGATTGCACCACTGACATCCATGGCCGCAGGTCCAGAAAAACCAAAGTGCGTGAACAGCAGGGACCCACGCCGCTGTACCAGCGATTTTTGCTTGCCTGATGCCGGCAGCACGGTGACGATGGAATCATCAACCACCAAACCTGACAGATCCTTCATCCACTGCTCACCACCAAGCAAGGGCACAAGTGCTGGCCGCGTTCGCTCAATGGCATGTCCAAGTTCAGTCATCCATGCGTATGCATCACCCGTGGTTCCGCAACCCGGCCAACTTTTTCCTCCGGTGGTAACAATCACACGATCTGTCGTGATAGCAGACTGCTCTGTTTCGACCAGCCACTTTTGGCCCTCAGGACGGATTCCGGTCACCCCGGCCCCCGTCCGAATCTCAACACCAGCCTCAACGGCAAAGCGATGCAGGGCATCCCGAACCTGAACAGCCCGATTGCTGACTGGAAATACCTTTCCCGTCGACTCTACCTTGGTAGCTACCCCAGTTGATTCAAAGAACTCAACCACCGCCTTGGGAGGAAATGCTCCCAAACTTGGTTGGAGAAATCGCTTGGCATGCCCAAATGCATCAGCAATACCCCGCGCATCAGTGTTGTGAGTCAAATTGCACCGAGTGCCACCCGACATCAAGATTTTGACACCTGTCTTGTTGTTCTTTTCCAACAAAACCACCGAAGCATGATGGCTGGCGGCAGCGTATGCCGCCATCATTCCCGCCGCACCAGCACCGATCACAACAACATGCATTTGCCCCTCTTTCCGCCCAATGACAAATGACTGTTCACCAAATCACAACACTTTCTCGACATCGAATCAAAACCGAACCAGATCCCCCTGAGACATCGACTGCTGGGCAGTTCAACAACGCTTCGAGCCTACAAACTTGCTCAGGGCTACCCACCCATCTCACTGCATGCGTTGCTGGCTGTCAACGTAACGGATGCGTTTAAGAGTGTGATTCACTATCCATGATTGCCAATTGAGTATCAAAATGCACTCGCAAGTGACACTCAGGATCGAATGACTGCTGGCAATCGGGGTAGTCAGAAAACTAGTTGTCGATTGCAATTCATGATCGCCTGCGTCGAAGAGATCGCACCACAAAAAGAACACCAAGGGTCAGGGGTAACACGATAAAAAGCAACAATCCCCAAAATTCAAGTGGTAGCAGATAAGTGTACATCAGCCCGGACAAGCCAGCCACTTCAGGTGCCTCAGCGAGAATACCATCAGGCCACACCTCCTGATCTGTAATGGCATCAGGTGGAGTGATCCCGTTTGGAGTCAGCACGGTCCAATCAGTCCCATCGCTATTCAGATAGACCTTCACCTTGGTACCTGGTCCCGGAATGGGATCATGCCCGGCGTTCGATAAATATTCAGTTGCACTGCGACGTGATTTGATCCGAAAGCACCTACACTCGATCTCGGGCTTGGAATAATCACCCTTCTCAACTTTTTCGACAGTCAGTGTTAAGTAAATGCCCCAGTCATAGTTACCAAATCCCTGTTCAATTCTGGACCGCTCCGACTCGACATTCAATGTCTGGATCGTTCCGACAACGATCAGATCCGCTTGCCGTAATTTCTCCAAAGACTTTGGCGCCACCGCAGCCCATGCTGAACCAACCGGCGTAGACATCCCGCACAAGCCAAAGCTAAGCAGCAACAAAAAACGAACTGTTCGTGGACAACACATACTATCTCCTGATGTCGTTCCGCAGCACATCCGCAGAAGTGGATTTACTTGCTGCCTTTACAACGAGGCTTTCGCAACCACGTGACTACTTCGGACATCTTAATAAATCAGGAAACTATTGTCATTCAGCCAAATTTTTCAAAAAACACCTTCGCATGGTTGGGCAACAACTGCAGCGATTGAGATCGCCCGGGGCAGGAATCCATCACCAGTTCCCCCTGTGCGAAAAACTCATGAACATCCCCGTCATCTGGCAACTCAGACAATCGAACGGCAACCGTCACAGAACCGGCAACTGCCTTATACCGAAGAACGAAAACTCCATTCTCGATACAACTCTCTACCAGCATTGTCGTCGGTTGCAAAATTCCATTAGCTACCCAACATTTACGGTACGCCAGCAAATCCCGATACCACGCTCTCATCTCACGATCGCCATCCAAAGCCGAGCCAATTTTCGAATCGTGGAATGCAGCAGCGTCAGTTGGCAAAGTGCCTGCGGACCAGTCATGCTGTGGATACTCCCTTTTACGGCCTTCAATAACCGCATCACGCAAAACCTTGTCACCAAAATCCACAAAGAATTGGAATGGATTATCACAGCAAAACTCCTCACCCATGAACAACATTGGCGTAGCAGGATGCAATAAAAGCAAGGCGGATGCTGCGCGTTGAGTTTCGTGGGAGGTCAATTGATGCAAACGTTTTCCCAACGGATGATTACCAACGAAATCATGGTGTTGAATCGAATAAATCAACGGGCCAACATCAACTGATTCACGAGGCTGACTGCGGCCCCTTTCTTCACGAAGCGTGCCTTCATGAACGTATCCCATGCGGACCGTCTGGTCCAAGTCCGACCCAGTGACGTACCTCCGATGACACAGATGCTCACCGGGCCTGACGATTGCAAAGACACTATGCAAGAAGTCATCGCACCATTGCCCATCAAAGTCAGATCCACCTTCTGAAATCGGCAGCGACATTTCCGGATCGAACACATTTGTTTCTGCGATCAACGTCGCAGGTCGGCCCGCATTGGAGGCCCACGATCGAACTGCTTGGCTCATCTCAGTCACCACATGATTTTCACGCTCATCCTTCATGCAGTGAATCGCATCAAATCGCAGACCATCAAAGTGGTAATCTTCCAACCAATGCATCACATTGGCAGTGAAAAATCGTCGCAGTCCCAAACCATGTTCACAATGATCAAAATTGGGGGCAGCACCCCAAATCGTATTGTGGTGTGAAGAGAGGTAGGGTCCCGCTTCACCTAGATAATTGCCCTCTGGCCCCAGATGGTTGTAGACCACATCAAGGATAACAGCCAACCCTTTTGCATGTGCGGTATTGATCAGCGATTTCAAATCCTGGGGCGTTCCATAATTGCGGTTGGGAGCGAACAAGCACACACCGTCGTAGCCCCAGTTCCACCTTCCCGCACAATCTGCAACGGGCATCAATTCGATCGCGGTTACTCCCAAATCAACCAACTCATCTAATCTGGCAGCGGCGGAACGAAAAGTCCCTGCTTCAGTAAAAGCTCCGATATGTAATTCATAGATCACCAGCGATTCACGGGGCACTCCCTGCCACAGAGAATCAGTCCACGCAAAATCGCGGGAAACAATCTGGCTTGGGCCGTGAACCCCATCAGGCTGAAAACGTGAAGCGGGATCTGGTCTTTTTGGCCCGCCGTCAAAAGAACAGAAATAACGGTCTCCCGCAAAAACATGATCCATCTCACCGACGTGGTAACCCCCGTCCTGCTGATTGAGAGCAAGTGGTTGTTCACCGTCACGGCCTTCGAGATAAATATGAACACAGTCGACAGTAGGTGACCAGACACAGAATTCGACTTTCGACTCAGATACCAACCGGGAACCCAGATATCGATGCAATTCATGCGACGGGAGTGAGACCAGATTATTCATCAGTGATACACTAAAGGAGAAGAGTTGCATTGACTATCGTGCTGCTCAACTTTCAACGGTTTACCGGATCCCGGCAATCCCCAATGAATTTGTATCGTCCATGAGATTTCATCACTCGCGATTCCAAGTGATCGCGGTCATCCTTCTGATTACAAACTGCTCCACCTTGTTTCATCAAGACTCGTTCGCTCAAAATCCGACGCTGGTCCAAGACACGTCTGACCAAGACACGATACGAATCGCAACTTTCAATGCATCTCTCTATGGTGAGCAATCGGGCCAGGTGCTTACTCGACTGCGTGGTGGAAAAAACCAACAAGCAATGAAACTCGCGACAATTGTCCAGACGGTCCGTCCGGACATCTTGCTAGTGAATGAAATCGACTACGACAGGGAAGGGATGACGGTTGATGCATTTGGTGACGAGTATCTGGAGAACAGTCAAAATGGCTTGCCCGCGATCGAATATCCATATCGATATGCCGTCCCCAGTAACACCGGACAACCCAGCATGCTGGACTTGAATGGAAATGGCAAGCCGAACGACGCGAATGACGCTTGGGGATACGGCGTCTACCCCGGTCAATACGCTATGGCTGTATACAGCCGGTTCCCGATTGTCGAATCTGAAATTCGGACATTTCAGAATTACCGTTGGTCTCAATTGCCTGATGCACTGCGACCAAAATTCCCAGACTCTGGAAAACCATACTACTCGGACAATGTTTGGTCGCAGTTGAGACTGTCGAGCAAAAACCATACTGATGTACCAATTCGCGTCGGTAAAAGCATCGTTCACCTGCTTGCCAGTCATCCAACACCCCCGGTGTTTGATGGTGCGGACGACCACAATGGATGCAGGAACCATGACGAGATCAGATTCTGGACCGATTACCTCGCAGGGGCATCATCGACGCATCTGATTGATGACAAGGGCAAGGCAGGCGGGCTTTCTGACAACGCGTTATTTGTGATCGCTGGCGATCTCAACTCCGACCCAGAGTCTGGTGACAGTCGGCAATCAGCCATTCGAGCGTTATTGAATAACAGCAAACTGTGTGATTCAAAACCTGTCAGCATCGGTGCTTCGGAATTGACCGGAACAAACAATTCGGGCGCGACGGCAAGTTTTGGTAAAGATCGGCAGATGCGAATCGATTACGTTCTTCCGAGTCGACGCCTCATCCTTCAGGACACCGGTGTATTTTGGCCCAGCCGCAATGACCGCAAGTCTCAATGGATCGACGCAACGGATCATCGCATGGTGTGGGTTGAAGTCGAGATACGCCCATGACCCGTCGTGTTCTATTCATGATCAGCTCGATGCGAGGTGGAGGCAGTGAACGTCAAACGTTAATGCTGCTGAACCATTTGGATCGATCACTCTTCTCGCCACATCTTTATGTGATGGAAAAGGCTGGAGACCTTTTGGCTCAGGTTCCTGCCGATGTTCCAATTCACTCTTTCGAGGATGCTCGCAAGAAGCAACTGATTTACATGCCCGGTGGCGTCATGCGTCAGCAAGTTCAACATCTCAAAAAATTGCTGGCTGATGAATCCATCGATGTGATCTATGATCGCACCTTTCACATGACGATGATCGCAGGTCCTGCGAGTCGGCAACGGAACATTCCTCGCGTTTCCACGATCGTAAGTCCGCCAGAATTGGCGCTGCCATTGGTTGAGAAACGTTTTGTGCGAATGAAACAACATCGCCTCGCAAAGGCTTACAAAGAATCCCGACAGATCATTGCTGTCAGTAAAATAGCAGCGGAATCTGCAGAGAGTTTCTATCAATTAGCTTCTCAGTCAGTCATCGTGCTCCCTAATCCTGTTGACACTCAAGCGTTGCTACAAACCACAGTCAAAACGAACAAACAGGACAACCCCTCAGCGTTGACACTCGTATGTGTGGGACGCATGACGAAAGAGAAAGGGCACCGTGATTTGATCGATGCGATTGCCATAGCGCAAGCAAGCTGGCCCGATTCAAATCCTTCACTCCACATCCAACTGATCGGAGATGGCCCCTTGCGAGCGGAACTCGAATTGCGGGCAATGAAAATCCGAGAACCACATTCGGTAAAATTTTGCGGAGCTTTGTCCAATGTTGGACCGAGTATCGCGAATGCCGATGCACTGATACTGCCTTCGCTGTTTGAAGGCATGCCTAATGTCGTGCTGGAAGCAATGGCGCTGGAGACACCTGTCATTGCTACCCGTGCTGGTGGCACGATTGAGCTGGAACGCGAAGAGCCGACCATTCTCTGGGCCGAGCCCCAGAATGCTGAATCACTCGCTGCAGCGATTGTGTCGTTTGGAACAGATCCGAAGTCCTCTGTGCCTCGCACACAAGCTGCCACACGCTTGATTACCCGACATCACAATATCGAGACGACCTGCCATCGCCTTGAACAACATTTGCTAGCAGCATGTCACTGAACACAGCATGCCACCGAGGACAATGCCAGTCAAATACTAAGCCACGAGCACGGTCGTTGACTCAGCCTTCCAAGCTCTTCAAGAACGGCACCACGTCTTTCTCATAGGTGAAGGCATTTGCTTCTCCCGTATCAACAAACTTCTTGACGACTTCTCCCTTGGCGTCATAGATCACGACCGCAGGAATGGAAATCAACTTCGTAGTATTGAAGACGTCATCGCTAGGCGTCTTACTGATGTACGTTGGGAATCCAGAAGCCTTGACGCTTTTTAGAAAATCAGTAACTCGCTGCTGATAGTATTCTGGCGGGCGACTCTTACGGCCATCGTAATCAACATCAACGGCAACGCATTGCACTGAATCTCCCATCGTTTGATGCAACTTGACGAGCCCAGGGAACTCTTCCAAGCATGGTTCGCATGCGAGCGACCAAAGATCGATCACTGTGATACGCCCGGTCGACTTTGCAAATTGATCAATTTCTTGCCAAGTCGCAAACTTGACGTCGGTACTGGCATCAGCACTGCTTGAATCAGCGGGACTTCCAACATCGGGGGGAAGCTCTATTCCACCAGATTTAGTCTCGTTTGCGTTACTTTCCGTTGCGGCCGGACTCGACTCGTAGTCTGACGGCAATTCGAGGGTGCCCGGAGGTGATTCAGGCTCTTGATCGGTCGCCCTCGCCTCTCCCACGGTCGCATTACCATCCTCAGTTTGGGTGCGCTGGGTAGCTGGGCCATCTTCCGACACCGTGCTCCCGGGCACCTTGTCCTCAGGGGCTCCCGCCTCTTGACCACCACAGCCAGCCAAAAGTGCCATCAAAAGAATGGCCATCGCGCAGTGACCGCAAGCAAAAACATTGATTTGTAATTTTCTAGGGGTGTTCTCTATCATCACTTCGTCCTGTCGAAAAGGAGATTCCATCTCAGTCAGATTCCGTTCATCCGGGGGGGCATGAACCCGAAATTAACGCCATCAATCCGCACGACCTACGATTCCCAACAATAGATTTCCTGATGCAGGTGGGCTGATCGAGTAGAGTGTAACGGGATAGGATCGTTCTATGCACTCACTGATTTCGCATTGAAGAGGAAAAAGCCAGCGTGGACGGGCAGATGTCAACAACCGAACTAGTGATTGCTTCCAAGGGGGGTGATAACGAGGCTTTGGGTCGATTGCTGGAGCAGTACCGTGGCTATCTTCTCATGCTGGCCCATCGCTATCTTTCGGATCGCTTACGGCGACGAATTGATCCCGCCGATATCGTCCAGCTGACTTACTTGGAAGCGAAACGTGACCTACCAGCGTTCCGTGGCTCAACTCCCGCTGAATTTGCTGGCTGGCTGCGCGGTATGCTGAAGAACAACGTCGCGACGGCGGTAACCCGTCACGTCACGACCCAAAAACGCTCCATTCGCCGTGAGGTCGATGCCTCACCAGCTCCCGGGCAAGGATCACATGCAGGTGGCTGGATCCAGCAATTACCCGGTAGTAAGACGAGTCCCAGTGGTGTGGTGATACGTTCAGAGGCGGTAGTTGCTCTACTGAGTGCGTTACACCAACTCCCTGAGACTCAAGCAGAGGCAATACGGCTCCGCTACATGGAGGGGTTGCCCCTTTCAGCCATCGTAGAAAGGACGGGAAAGTCTGATACCGCAGTCGCGGGTTTATTGAAGCGTGGTCTCCAAAAGCTTCGAGTTATCATGAAGAGCGAGGATAGCCCATGGTTTTAGGGTTTCAACCGAGCTTAATTGTGCAACAGGGCGGATTGGCCGCCTATTCCATCTAGAATGCTGTTGTAGCCATCGAAGAATGACATTGCGCGCCTGAAATCAACTGTTTTACCGCCTAGGATGATGTAGCGAGCGATGTAAACGAGAGAGTGGCAGGTCGATGCCCCAGCAAAATCGGCCATTAAGAAGTCAGATTACCAAATGTCCGAATCACCACGCACAAATGATCCGCTCGACGAAGCGTTCGCAGACTATTTGCGAATGTCTGATGCTGGAGAAATTGCCAGTCGTGAAGATTTTCTGAAGCTGTTCCCAGATCTGGCTGACGATTTAAAGGATTTGATCGAAGCGGCTGACCTTTTTGGGGAAGTTACTCTCGGCGGGCAACCTGCTGGATCATCCTCTGGATTCAATGTCGGAGCTCTGGCACATAACGCGGAGACCATCGCTACATCCGCTCTTGCCAACGATTCCTCTGGCGACCCGGATGTCACACTTCCGATAGCCAATCGTGGGGCGAACGATCAAGGTCCATGCTTGCCCTACGACCTTGGCGACTATGTCTTGCTGGAAGAGATCGGCCGTGGTGGGATGGGTGTGGTCTACCTCGCCAAACAACACGAACTGGATCGTCAAGTTGCCATCAAGATGATTCGCAGCGGCATTCTTGCAGACGAGGGAGAGGTTCGCCGCTTTTACACAGAAGCGCAAGCAGCAGCGAGACTACGCCACCGTGGGATCGTCGGTGTCCATCAATTTGGGCGCCGCGCTGGTCACCATTTCTTTTCCATGGAGTTCATTCCAGGGACCGATCTTCAGAAAAAGATCAACTCAGGCTTACTGGAACCAAAGGAAGCGGCAAGATACGTACGAGATGTTGCGAGAGCAATTCACCATGCTCATCACAAAGGTGTTCTACATCGCGATCTAAAGCCGGCCAATGTTCTCATCGACGAACAAGACCAGATTCATGTGACGGATTTCGGTTTGGCAAAACACATGGATTCCGACAGCAGCGTCACCGGAAGTGGAGCAGCCATCGGCACACCACACTACATGGCTCCTGAGCAAGCTGGTGGCCACAGTGACCGAGTCTGCACCGAGAGTGACGTTTACGCATTGGGTGCCATCTTATTTGCATGCCTGACAGGACGGCCTCCCATCCTGGCAGACACAGTCGTACAAACCCTGTTACAGGTTGTTCACCAGCCAGCACCACCAGTACGGTCGCTTCGTTCTGACGTCCCACTGGATCTCGAAACCATCGTTGCAAAATGCCTCGAAAAGAGTCCAGGCAAACGCTACGCTTCCGCTGAGAAACTTGCGGATGAACTGGATGCTTTCATCGAAGACCGCCACATTGAGGCCCGACCACGATCCCAAGTCTTGAAGGCGTGGCATTGGTTTGAAGGAGTCCCAGTTGTCGGCGCACTCACAGGCCGTCGCGTTCTTCACTCATCTTCTACGCATCGACGTTTTCAGGCTGCCATGTTGCTTGGGCTTTTACTTACTCCACTACTGGCGGTCTCGCTTCACATTGGAATCCAGCACTGGCCCGATGCAATGCCCAAATCAGTAAGCATCGCAGGCGGTGTGGAAGGCGGGCGTTACAACATCATTGCGAAACTGCTCGCTGACCAAATCAAACAAAGCCATCCCGAAGTTTCCCCTGACATCCAAGCAACCCTAGGCTCTGAGGAGAACTCACGGTTGCTACTCAACGATGAAGTGGATCTAGCATTGATACAGGCGGTCTCAATTCCCGCAGAAAAAGAGTTGGCACATGTCGCACCGCTGTATTACGAACCAATCTACGCGTTGGTACGCAAAGATTCGGGAATTAAAACAATACAGCAATTCAATGACCTGCCAGTATTGCTGGGTCCGGTGGGGACAGGATCAAGAGCGTGCGTTGAATTGATGATCAAAACGCTACCGAATGCTTTTGGCAAGATTAAAATACTATCCGGCACGTGGGATCAACTGCTTTCCGAAAACGCACCCCAAGCGGCGATTCTATGCCTAGGACAGGAAAGCCCTTTCCTTGACAAACTCCGAAAAGATGGTCGATGGCGATTGCTGGAAATCAATCCTGACAAAGTTGTTCATGCATTTGATCGATTTCCGCTTGAGGATGACATTACGAACACATCTGCCCCGACTACAATCCAGACTCTTGCAACAACAGCCATCCTCATGGCAAAGCAAGACACATCAGATGCACTCATTACCGCTGTCCTCGATGTCTGGTACGAACTCGACCATCCAAAGAACCGGATTTCAATGAAGGAAGCCAGCCAATGGACTGAACTTCGTTTGCACCCTGCTGCTGAGCAATACTACCGTGATCATTCGGATCACCCTGACGCCCAAAAGTAATGAACTGGGTTATTGAGAGAATTTCCCTTGGCCGCCACGTGCTTACAAAATAGCAAGCGGGTTTCGTTTTGATTCCAGCGTTCCACGTGTGACTCCCACCCGGTTCGCAGCCCGCAAGTCTTTCCACACCTCCTGCCCAGTGATCTGCCGCTTCAGCAGTTTGCCATACAAATCCACGATCTGCCGAACTTGACTGGATTCCTCCTCCAGCAATTCAATGCGATACCAGCGCACTCCGCGTTGAAGCAAGTCACTCACAAGTTCCGCACCACTTTGAGGAGTCGCGTTGTAAAGAGTGTTGCGACATGCAACGTCCGCCTGCAACGTGTGTTCCGCTCCAACACGATCTCGCAATGCAACCAGATGAGTATCACAGGGACGCCCACAGTTCGTCTTATTTGTCCCTGGGGACAAAACACTACAGTAAACACAGTGCTCCATATGAAACATGGGCATGTGTTGATGAATCACCGTCTCAATCCAACCCGAGGGCACCGAGTCGATCAATCCGACAAGCTCATCGCGGTTCAGATCATATGATGCCGTCACGCGTGACGCCCCCAGACTGCGAATCCATTCCGCTGAGCGATGATTGGAAACGTTCAATGAAAAATCAGCGATTGTCTCAATTCCACATTCCTGAAAATGTTGTAAGGCGGCAAGATTTCTGGCGAGAATCAAGTCAGGTGAATGGCGTTCAAGAACCCGCAACAAACCCATCTCACCGGGCTTCTGCATTCGGACTGACGCCAATCCAAAAGGCACATCATTACTACGGCAAATGGACGCTGCTTCTTTGTACTGCCGAATATCATGAAAATCTGCGTACACCAAGTCGACGCCCAACTCGCAAACAACTCGCAATTGCCCCAGATCTCGACACAGAATGGCTGATTTAAAATCACCGTCATTTGCTTCATCAGAGTTGAGTTTGGGTTCCAAAATTGGCGCCAACAATTCGCGACCTCGCGCCGCAACAACATCACGTTGTGGTGCATTCTGAAC
>Ga0315322_10000085_pt1 | contig 55943 bp, 40 predicted proteins | sample M110021515metaG_FD_203461 | JGI IMG/M metagenome (GOLD analysis project Ga0315322, IMG submission 203461) | Ammonia-oxidizing marine archaeal communities from Monterey Bay, California, United States - M1 100m 21515 | ecosystem: Environmental > Aquatic > Marine > Intertidal zone | place: USA... | reverse complement strand
GGACTTGCTCTAAACATGGCCGCATCAGAACGATCGGTCAAACTGACGTCAGGCTTACCAGCGGGAATAGTAGAAGCTGAAGTAAATGACTCATCTTCACAGACAGTCATTCGCTATCGCGACAAGAAGCAAGAAACCACGGTCACCGTCGATCCGTCGTCAAGCTCAAGTGACGCAATTCGGACCTTCAAGCAATTAGCCCAGCAAGATCCTTTGGCGAGTCAAATCTACAATCAGCATGGCAAGAGTTTTGCAAAGCAGGTTGGCGGTTGGTGCCAAAAGATTGGCGGACTGTTCCTTCGCATGCTGCAAATGGTCTCAGTCCCATTAATCATTACTTCGTTGCTATCAGGAATTCTAAGCCTGAGTGGCAGACAAGGTGTTGGCAAAATGTTCAAAAGAACATTGAGCTATTACCTGACGACGAGTCTTCTGGCCATTCTGACAGGCTTGCTGCTTGTCAATCTGATTCGGCCAGGGCTACAGACGACCAATAGCCCTCCCGCCGGTGCTCCAAGTATCGACGAAACGCATCAGAAATCGCTCATCGACGTCATGTTCGCGCAGGTTGAGGCCGCGATCCCCTCAAATCCACTCGCCGCGATAACACAACCCAACTTCCTCTCCATCATCGCTTTCACCATCATTTTTGGTGTTTTTGCGGTGCGTGTTGGAGGCACAACAGCAACTCGCATCCACGACCTGACCAAAGCTGGACTGGAAGTCATGATGGCGATCACAACCGCGATCATCAGGCTGGCTCCCATTGGAGTTTTTTTCCTGATCACTGCGGTGCTTGCAACGCAGGGCAGCAGTGTTTTTCAAGCTTTGGGATGGTACGTACTGACGGTGGCAGCTGCGCTGCTCATACATGCCTGCATCACTTTGCCACTGATTTTAAGACTCATTGCTAAACGCAAACCGCTTGAATATGCCCGATCGATGTCCCCGGCACTTCTTACCGCATTTAGTAGTGCGAGCAGCAACGGCACGCTTCCGGTCACGTTAACGAGTGTTGAACAACGAGCGGGCATCAGTAACCGAACAGGCTCCTTTGTCTTGCCACTCGGAGCCACCATCAACATGGATGGAACCGCGTTGTACGAAGCGGTCGCCGTGCTCTTCATCGCACAATTACACTACGGATACAACTTGCCTCTTTCGCAACAGATCATTGTTGCCATAACCGCATTGTTGGCCAGCATTGGAGCAGCAGGGATTCCACATGCCGGCTTAGTCATGATGGTCATCATCCTGCAGGCAGTTGGTTTACCTTTAGAAATGCAGGGTATCATTCTCGCGGTGGATCGGGTTTTGGACATGGCCCGCACCTCGGTTAATGTTTGGAGCGATTCCTGTGGCTGTGCCGTGGTGGAGGCTCTTGATTCACAAACATCGTCGACCACTGAGGCCACCGAACCAGCAGCATGAATATGACTGCCTACCGCAATGCAACGTAAGGAAGACACATGAAGCTGGATATCGCTCATTAGCGAACAGTTGCAATGCAAACAGTCATTTAAAAAAGCCGATTCAATCCGTTGAGCGCTGCGACACGATAAGCTTCCGCCATCGTCGGATAGTTGAAGGTAGCTTCAATGAAATACTTCAGCGTATTCTTCTCGCCAGGTTGATTCATGATGGCTTGGCCAATATGAATGATCTCAGACGCATTCGCCCCAAAACAATGCACACCAAGCAACGCCAGTGTTTCACGGTGGAAGAGAATCTTCAGCATCCCCACTGTTTCACCGGTAATCTGAGCTCGCGCCAGACTCTTGAACTGTGCTTGACCAACCTCGTAAGGCACACATGCGGCGGTCAACTCACGCTCAGTTTGTCCAATGCAACTGATTTCGGGACTCGTATAGATCCCAGCGGGACAATCCGAAATCCGCAAATTTCCGTCTACATGACCGAGCATGTGATTTGCAGCAGCACGTCCCTGTGTATAGGCAGCGCTAGCCAGTGATGGCATACCAATCACATCACCCACTGCATAAACATGGGGAATCACGGTCTGAAACTGGTCATCGACTTCGATTTGCCCGCGATTGTTCGCAACAATGTCAATGTTTTCCAACCCCAGATCTTCCGTGTTTCCTGAACGACCATTTGCCCACAGCAAAGCATCTGTCTTGACTCTCTTGCCACTCTTCAGATGCAGAATGACACCATCATCGCTTCCCTCAATGCTCTCCATTGATTCATCATGCCGAAGAATGACTCCCTGATCCCTGAGGTGATAAGAGAGCGCGTCGATGATTTCATCATCAAGAAATTCCAACAACTTTGATCTGGTGTTGATCAAATTTATCTTGATTCCCAGATTCCTCAGCATCGATGCGTACTCTGTTCCAATGACGCCTGCACCGTAGATGCAAATCGAGGAAGGGCGTTTGTCCATACCAAGCACGGTATCGCTGTCGTAAATCCTCTCGTGATCAAAATCGACACCATTCGGGTGAAAGGGCCGCGAGCCTGTCGCGATGACAAAATGTTTGGCACGGATGGGCTCATCACCATCCATTGAAATAGCATGATCATCAACAAATCTTGCTTGACCACGAAATACGGGCACCCCGTTGCGATCATAAAATGACTGTCGCATGGTAACCTGACGCCCAATGATTGCCTGAGTCCCGCGTTTCAACTGCTCCAATGTTGGGCGGGTGTTGATCCCCATTTCACGGTAAGTAGGATTATTGAGCACCTTCATGGTGCTAGTGATCGTGTGCCGCAACGCCTTACTGGGTATCGTTCCCCAATGCGTACAACCGCCACCAATCTGTCGATAACGCTCAGCTACGGCAACACGCATCCCACCTTTGACAGCTTGCATGGCTGCGCCCTCCCCACCGGGACCTGTTCCAATCACAAGCAGGTCGTAGTCGAACATGGAATCGTTCATAATACTTTGCTTCCCTCATTAGTTCCGCGACAATAACGGCTATTGCGATGTTGCTAACTTGCGTTCAATCCGATGTTACTTTTGCTGATATTCCTGCAAATATCGAGCGTGTCTTGAACTGGTTGGATACCGCACCAGTGCAAAACTCAGATCTCGTCGTATTCCCAGAGTGTATGCTTTCTGGGTACGCGTACGACAGTCGGGATGAGGCTTTGCCACATGCAATGGAGCTGAATGACTCGCGTTTTGATCCTTTCATCAAAGCTGCCGCAACGCATGAACTTACGCTCACACTCGGTTTTCTGGAACGCTCGGGCGACCTTTTGTTCAATGCTTACGCGTTATTCGGCCCCGAGGGCATGATCGGCCACTATCGCAAAATTCATCTTCCCCACTTGGGTATCGACCGATTTGTTGACCGAGGTGACATTCCTTATCAGATTCACCGCGCTGGGTCCGCAAATATCGGCATGGCGATTTGCTACGACTGTTCTTTTCCGGAGCCAATGCGTCTACTCGCTCTCGAGGGAGCAGACATTATCACCTTGGGGACCAACTGGCCCAATGGTGCGTCCCGAACAGCAGAAGTCGTCCCACCAGCACGCAGCATGGAAAACCATCTTTTTTTCGCTGCCGCCAATCGTGTCGGGGAAGAGAATGGATTCGGTTTTTGTGGCTGCAGTTCGATCTGCGGTCCCGATGGAATTGTGTTGGCCAGTACTGACAGGTCGGACGAGCAAGCCCTAACAGCTGAGATCAACCTCGACTTGGCAAGAAATAAGCGAATTGAACGCGTCCCCGGCAAACACGTAATTCATCGATTTAATGATCGGCGTACCGAATTCTACGCTGACTTATCAAAACCACGGGACACCCCTCTGGATAACACATGAACCGCCTGCATTAGCGGCCGGATTCATGGCGGCAACACTGAAGTGAAATGGTGTGTGCCCGCAGTAGTAACTGCCTCGTGATTGCAATTCAAATCGCAAACGTAGAATACGACTGATCCCTATAAAATAAACGACTCGCCAGCAAAACCCTTAACCGCTCGCAGGTTTTGGTCCCAAGCATTTCGCGATCAATCCCCGAGTCTCCAGAGCATGCTGGCAGATTTCAGGATTGGCAAGGTCAGCGAGCTTCAACTCACTGGGATAACGGTCACTGATGATGTCGCGTAAAGCCGAATCCCGATTTTCCGTCCAGAGTGCCGAAGCAGGCACAGACGCGAGTTCCTGCTCTGATAACGGGACTCGTAATCGCAAACACGCCGGCCCACCACCACCATTCATGCTTTGCCCAAGATCAACAAAGTGAACCGCATGAAAAACTTGCTCAGCACACAAACGCTTCACTAACTGATGCGTGACAGGATTTCGCTGCACTTGAACTGGGCAAAGAATGGTCCATGTCGTCTTTCCTGCTTCTGACGCCGTGACAATTTGGCTGTTAAAAAAATAGGTCTTGATCGCATCATCCAACGTCAGTTCTCTCGAACTGATACTCAGGACTCTCAATGGGCTTTGTACGACATCTTCGAATCGACGTTGCAGCCGTTTTATTTCCTGATAACTTTCAGGAGCGAAAGCTAATTCATGATGAATGATTAAATCCTGATGGCTCATAGCCACGACATCGTTGTGAAATGCTCCGGCATCAATTGCATCGGGATGCTGCTTCAAATGGAACACATCACTTTTTTGCAATCCGTGGCTTCGGGCAATCGCCTGACCGGTAGCCTTTGTCTGCCGCGGCCAATGATGTTGTGGTTCAGGCGAACCATCACCATACACAAACACATTCAACCCTGATTGGCCATCGGTCCCTGACAAACGCATGTGATTTGCTGCGCCTTCATCTCGCAATGGTGCGCCACCAGGCAACGCCTGACGCACGTCAAATACATTTCGAAATAACAACGCCATTTCACTTTGAGCATGCGTCGCCTCAATCGAACGATGCAAACTGGCACTCAAATTTGCAACCGTCATGACAGCAGACCCAACATCCCTATCGCAAGAGGGCGTCACGGTGGCAGCATTAGCTGTCCACATTGCGGAACAACTCGCTGCGGCCGACAGGATCACCGGGTCCGTGCTCAGGACTGACTGCAGCATTTCCGCTGGGGCACCTGTAAATCCAAGAGCTTTCAACAAACCGAAGTCTGGTCGCGGCTGAGGTGGCAAAATCAACTGAGGCACACCCAATCCCGCCACCAAACGCATTTTATCGAGTCCCTGAAGAGCTGCCGCTTGTGGATTGGAAGTCTGCCCTGCATGCATTTGCGAGGCAACATTCCCAACGCCCAAGCCACCAAAGTGATGCGTTGGCCCGACGATTCGGTCAATCTGTGCGTCGATGAACGTCATTTCGCGACGCCCCACGGATCCACCGTTACTGGCACTGACTGCTCGAGAGAAGCAATCGGATCACAACAGAAGTCGATCGCAAAAAATCCAGCTGGACGGTGATTGCCGCTGGCTCCCAATCCACCGAATGGCAACGCACCTGCGGCTCCCGTTGTCGGTGAATTCCAGTTAACAACCCCGGCTCCAACACAATCAACAAATTGTTCAAACATCTTCTCTGTACCTCCGAGCAGCGCCGCCGACAAACCATACGGAGTCTGAGCCGCTGCTTCCACGGCAGTCTCAAAGTCATCCACCCGCTGAATCACTAGAAGTGGTCCAAACCACTCCATTTCATTCATTTCGCGGACTGACTCGAAAGGTATACCAGTAGCGTCCACGATCACCGGCTCAATCAGGGAACTACAGGATTGAGAAACAGCTGGTGACAATAACGGTTTGCAACCCAGCGTGACCAGACGCTCATAGACTTGACGCACCCCTGAGGCCGCGGCCTCAGAGACGAGTGGGCCTACTTGTGGAACAGGTGAACTGAACGGCATGCCGCTCCGCAAACACCGAGCCAGATTGACCAAGGTATCAATTTGATTCTGACCGGCTGCTGATTTAAGAAACAAGGCACGGCGAGCGCACGTGCAACGCTGCCCAGCTGAAACAAACGCAGAGAACGAAACAATGTTCGCAGCAACCTCCGGATCAACAGAATCCATGGTCAAGATTGGATTATTCCCCCCCAACTCTAAAGCGAGCAGAACTTCCGGTCGACCAGCTAACTGTCGATGAACCGCATGACCGGCCGTCCGTCCACCTGTAAGAAAAACTGCGGACACCTCGGGCGCGTCTATCGCCAACTTGGCCGTTTGTGCCGCGCCCGGCAGCAACTGCAAGACTTCACGAGGAAGCCCGGCGCGATACCATGCATCAATCATCCACTGAGCAACGGCCATTGCCTGCTCACTTGGTTTGAAGACAACAGCATTCCCAGCAAGTAATGCCGGAATGATCTGCCCCCCCGGAAGATGCAGTGGAAAGTTAAACGGCCCCAACACGAGGGCTATCCCAACTGGCTGGTATCGGATTTTACGTTGGATCGTCGTTGTTGAAGTCTGACTGACCTCAAGCTGCACATCAGACGCTCGCTGTTCGCGAGCCAGGATCGACATTTCAACTTTAGCAATCGCTGCCCCGACCTCTCCATCTGCATCCCATGCCAACTTGCCAACTTCCCGGCTAATCAATGTCGAAACTTCCGTCCGTCGCGCAGTTAATTCCGCACCAAAACGTCTCACGATCTCAATGCGTTCATCAATCGACATGGAACGCCAAGTCGCCATTGCCGCTACTGCTCTTCCCATACACTGACGAACTTCTGACTCACCAGCAGCGACTCCTTGCCAAAGGACCTCTCGATCAATCGGGCTTACGCTAATCAACGCTTGCGACATGGTACCTTTGCCCCTAATGCATAAAAAGTACTGACGAGTCCCGACTTAAACCAACAGAAGTCGAGTTGATACTTTGATTCTACGCATGGCCGCCAACAATGTTCCACAACCATGCATGAGTGCATGCAACCGCAGGATCCAACCACCCATCGTGACACTTCTGAAAACGAGTGTTTGCAAAGAGAAGTCGCAAATTCAGTTGAACGCTATTTCTTGCAATCCATTGCTGAAAACCACGGCCGCACCAAGCACACGGCAACACGAGGCAGCAGAGAACTAATGCTGACCGAAATACCCAACGCGAGAGTTCACCACAGCCAAATCACGCATCAGATTGACGGTTCACGAGCTTTACTTACCGTCCAGCACCATCAGTTCAACCTTGCGAAAGTGCACTGGGTGACTTTCGGATTGAAGTGAAATCGTACCTCCACTCAGCATTTTTGTACCAGCCTTCTCGGCAAGCGTCTTCGCGTGTGCATCACGATCGTCCAACTGTGGCTTGGTGTATTCAAGCACGACTTCTCCGTCAAGCACATGCTTGATGACCTCATTTCCGCGCACTTCAATCTCCGCAGTCACCCACTGTGGACCATGATAAGTCTTTGATGACGATTTGGTGCAATGCGGTTTAAAAAGCTTTTCATTCATTTCGACGTTTGTGCCAGGTGTACAAAGATTTGATGTGGTTCGCTTATTTTTGCCATCTCCACCCAAGAGTTGAACTTCAATCGAGACAGGAAAATCCTGATCTTTCGCCATCCCTTCAGGCTTCTCGCCGTGAACCATCACGCCACTGTTCCGCAACGCCCAACCTGGGCCATCCTTACACTGGTCTCCTACGAATCGATACTCCACCCGCATTCGGTAATTTGAAAAACTGTCTTTGAAAAACAAATGCCCAAACTGTTCTCCGAAGCCGTCATAGTTTTCATAGCCAACTTTTAGCAACCCGTCCTCGACCCTGAATGTATTTCCATAATTTTCACCGAGGTCATGGTAACGAATTTTCGGGGTCCAACCGTCCAGGTTTTTTCCGTTGAAAAGCTGAATCCACTCTCCCTCGGCAGCTGCCTGACCAAAGGTATTCTGGGGCAACAAAGAGGCAACAAAAAACAACGCCAGCAAAATAGTAAATCGTGTCATGGTGGATGTGTCAGCAGGAGAGAGTGTGAAGGTACCGTTTCGGTTGATTCTACACATAATGCGTTGTTCTTTCATCTCTTGGAAACAATTGAAATATGATCCACTACAATTTAGGTACCGATGTACGGTCAAGGAGGTCCCACAATGGCCCAACACTGACCTATCGCTCGCGCATCAATGGCACAGCTCGCCACTTCCCAACAGCCCGCCGCCAGCCAACCTTCAGCCTCGACTTCAAGACAATCGCTCATGCCACGACCTATCGATTCTGAATCACTCCAGCATCAATTCCTCGCTGGCCCACCTGCAACAATTTCGGCAACCCATTTTGCAGCGAGTCGCACCTCCAATACAAAAGCACGCGAGGAGCATTTTGACAGAATGCTTTCCTATGGCGGAAGAATCAGTCGCCACGGACAACACCGAAGATGCGACTACTGGCCCCACGGGAACATCAGCAAAATCATTTCGCACACAAACATGCCATTTGGGACTCCAATGAAACTACTTGCAATTGCGTTGCTGATATCCATGCTACCGTTGGTAACCTGTGCCCAAGCTGCGGGTCCACCCAATGAACTCAACCCTGAACTCAGCTTGACTGAAAAGGGTGTCAAACTGACTCTGATCGCTGAGCACCCTGATGTAGTCACGCCGACAGGCCTGGATGTTGATTCAAAGGGAAACATTTGGTTGGTTTGTAGTCATACGCATTTTCGTCCGGAAGACTACGAAGGCCCGGAACACGATGAAATCGTCGTGCTTCAACCAGATGGCACGCGTTCCGTATTTTTCAACCAGACCACAGCTACCATGGACTTGGAACTTGGTCCTGACGGTTGGGTGTACCTAGCAGAGCGAGACAGAATACTACGGGTCAGAGATTCCAATAACGATGGATCGGGAGACAAAGTCGAAGTTCTCGCTCAACTACAGACGGAAGCAACATATCCTCACAACGGCTTGAGCGGACTGGCTTGGCACCCCGATGGCCGCCTGATTTTTGCCTTAGGCGAAAATTTCTGGAAGTCGTGGACCCTGAACGGAGCAGATCAGAAAACGATCACTGGAACGGGCGAGGGCGGAATTTTCTGCTGCACGCCCGAAGGGAAAAAACTGGCCCGTATCGCCAAAGGGTTCTGGAATCCGTTTGGTGTTTGCGTACGAGAGGACGGCACTATCTTTGCTGCAGAAAACGATCCGGGAGCGAGGCCTCCTTGCCGACTACTTCATGTGGTGCAGGGTGGTGACTATGGCTATCAGCGTCACTACGGAAATGCTGCATTCCATCCCTTTGTATGCTGGGATGGCGAACTTCGAGGAACACTCCCCATGCTTCACAGCATCGCTGAAGCACCCTGCGGTATCGCACCACTTGGCAATGGGCTCATTGTTCCATCATGGACAGATCACCGCATTGATTTTTACCCACTGGAAGATGCGGGAGCCAGTTTTACGACCCAGCAAATACCGTTGATTCGTGGTGGAAAAAATTTCCGGCCAACGTGCATTACGAAAGTGACCCCCACCGTTTTTTACCTCACCGACTGGGTCTTCGGATCCTATCAACTCCATGGACGTGGACGCGTCTGGAAACTGGAAATCATCCCAGAATCGGCCGCGTGGCTAGGTCCAATGGAACTTCGCGCAAAGACTTCACAAGCGACGCTCGCCGAAAAGTTATTGAACGGCGAACACTCGGCTTCAATGAAGGAACTTCTCGCAATCTGTCGCTCCGAAGATCGTTTCCTGGCCCATGCAGCGATCAACGCGCTTGGCAAAAAGGTTGACTCCATCAGCCATGCCGAAGCAAGCACTTTATCAACGAACGATCAGATTTCGCTACTGGTTGCACTTCGAAGAATCGATCCCACCAACACAAAGTGGGTCAAATATTTCCTTGGGAAAGACAATTCCGAGATACGGTTTGAGACACTGCGATGGATATCGGAGTCTCGCCTAAACGAATTCTCTGACGCGGTCGAAACGATGGCCTCAAATCCAAAACTTGACTACAAAACCTTTGAAGCAGCCTTGGCAACGATCAACACGCTCGCGGGAAACCCCCAAGCAGGTGTCGCTGACCCAGCCATGCTGACTGCTCGGATCGGTGACACAAATGCACCATCCCAAGTGCGAGCGTACGCGCTGCGTCTACTGGACCCCCGAAGCAGTGAATTCAAGAAACCACTTTGGCAGTCACTAATAGCCACGGGTGACAAAGAGATTCTGCGTGAACTGACTCGGGCGCTGGCTGCCAACCAAACAGATAATGCTCGAAAACTGCTGTTTGATTTGGCTGAGGACCCAAGCATCCCGCCTGCCATACGCGCGGATGCGATCGCTGGACTGGCGCAGCCATCGACTGAAAACATCCCACGTTTAATCGAACTTGCAGAGTCAATGTCCCACGCACTTCGCGAGGAGGCGATACGCTCCCTTCGTTACTGCAAACTGAATGAAAAGCAGCGCATTGCATTACAAGCAATCGGCAAACGCTACCCCAAGTCTGCCGACCTGATGAACGCTACGTTACAACCAGCAAAGATTGGGCAAGGGCGTCCTGCCCCCTCCGAAACAGCAGCCTGGCAACAGCGACTCAAAGACATTAAGCAACCTGTTGACGTTGAAGCTGGACGCAGAATTTTCCATCACTCGCAAGTTGGCACCTGTTCAAAGTGCCATCGCCACAGAGGCAGAGGAAGTGTTGTTGGCCCTGACTTGTCTGCCGTATCAAATGCGGGATCACCGGACCGAATACTGCGTTCAATTCTGCAACCAAGCCGAGATGTCGATCCACAATATTTCCCACGGATGCTGGTGACCGATGATGGTCACATTTTCACCGGCATCATGCTTCGCGACGGTGGCGGGGGAAATGAAGTTTACCGTGACAACACTGGCAGGGAACGCGTCTTCAAAACCGAAAACATTATCGAACGAAAAGAATTGCATACTTCCATGATGCCAGAGGGCCTTGTTGACACGCTGACAGATCGGGAACTGCGAGACCTGATAGCTTTCATGAACGGTCAACCAGGACAACTTCTATCAAAAGGCAACAAGCCTCAAATAACCACAGACTCCAACAAGGTCGCGACTTTTCTCGGGACATGGTTCCTCGATTTCAAAGATGGATATGGGGGCTGGCTTGATATCACCGAGAACCAAGAGGGACTAGCAGCTACGCTGATGTGGCGTGTCGGATCCGCGAAGCCAGTGGGGACAGTCACCCTGCGGGATGATGCGATTGTTCTGACACGCAATCGCAAGTCAAGGAAAACGAAGTACGTTGCAACCGTCAAGGACGGGATCATCACCGTCACATCCGATGCGAACAAGGAGTCCGGCCAAGGACGTCGATGCCCTCCCATGCCTTCCCGCCCAGATCTATCCAAAGTTCAATTTGGCAAGCCGGTCCAACTGTTCAATGGAGACGACCTCAGCGGTTGGCAATTGCAACCTAAGGATGCTCAAAATGGCTGGCGAGTCGAGGACGGGGAAATGATAAACGAAACACCGAAATCTGACTTCAGTGCTTACGGCGAATTTGGCAACCTGCGCACCACTCGTACCTTTGGTGACTGCAAGGTTCATATTGAGTTCAACATTGGAAAACAACGCAACAGTGGCGTGTATGTCCGTGGTCTTTACGAAGCACAAGTTGTCGACCGAGACAGTCATATGCAAGGGATCAGTGGTCCCGGGGCGATCTTTGGTCGAATCGCACCTGCTACCAACGCTGGCTTGCCCGGCGGTCAATGGCAGACTTACGATCTCACACTTGTCGACCGTCACATGACTGTACGTCTGAATGGAAAACTTGTCATCGACAATCAGCCCGTCATGGGTGCGACAGGTGGGGCTTTATTTGGAGACGTTATGCGTGACGGTCCCTTGTACCTGCAGGGTGACCACACCAGCGTTCGCTATCGCAACGTGCTACTGAGTCCGCGAATCGAGTAACAACGTCAACTTGGTGAATCAAATTCCGGCATCGCTTCCTCTTCATTTTCCATCGCTTCAAGCGTTACCTTCAGTTGATTACGAGCCCTGCTTAATCGACTGCGCACCGTGCCGATCGATATCTCCAGTATTTCAGCGATGTCTTCGTATGACCGTTCTTGCATTTCCCGTAGCACTAGGATCGCACGATGATCCTCCGATAGGATCTGAATCGCTGATCGTACGAGATTCACCCGTTCCTGCCTTAACATGGGCTCATCAACCGCATCTGCGGGATCAGTGACCTCAAGCCCTTTGCTTTCTCGCCAATGATCGAGAGATACGCGTGCTCGGTTGCGGCGTTTTCGAGTCAGGGCACTGTTAAAAGCAATTCGGTACAGCCAAGTAAAGAACTGGCTATTTCTTTGGAAGGTATCCAACTTGAGAAAGGCGCGAATGAACGCCTCTTGGACCACATCTTCGGCTTCATCGGGAGACCCTGTGACCTGAATCATGGAAGCAAACAAGCGTTCCTGATTCATTTCCACTAACGCAGTAAATGCGCTGCGATCACCTTGCACGGCGAGGTCAATCAGCTGCGTCTCTTCGCTCACGCCAGTCTCTCGGAGTCACGAATGGTGTACGTCAAAGCTTATGCCAAATAACGGTCATCGACACGAACAACCCTAACGAATTTTACGATTCCGACCCTAAGGACGGTTCCAGCAGAGGGGCGATAAGGCGTTGGATCTTCAAAAAGACCGTGTGTCACACTGCTGGAAGCACACGGCAAGTCCGCCGATTATACACAGCCTGACAAGTAATGACGATCAACCTTCCCGACACACACTGCTATGTCCCCCACACGGCCCAAACCAGCAAAAGGCCGAGAATACAGGCTAATTCAACTCACCGTCGCTGAGCTTCTCACTCAAATGACATTGCAAATAAGTCGCTCGCTCCACGTTCCTATCAGAGGACCCCAGCAATCTACCCTGCAGTTTTTGCAGGTGAGCGGGCTGCGTATGGATGAATAATTTGTTGATCGTACCGACAGGCACATCCTCAATGAGTCCTAAATTGACTCCCATTCGTACCTTTGACAGGTAATGCATGGTTTCCTCGCTACTGATTTTCTTGGCCGTACTCAGGATACCAAGAGCACGGCTTACATCGTCGTGAAGATCCTGCTGCCCCTGTTTGACCAGAAAATCCCTTGCTTTGCGCTCATACTCGATGATTCTCGGTACGACATCATCTCCCACAAGTGCAACGAGATCTTGTTCCCGATGCCCGAGCGTGATCTGGTTACTTACTTGATAGAAATCGCCAGTGTATTGCGACCCTTCCCCGTACAAACCCCGTACCGTGACGTTAATCCGTTGCATGCTACGGAAAACCTTGTCGATTTGCCGCGTGATCACCAGAGCTGGGAGATGCAGCATCACGCTGACTCTCAGGCCGGTTCCGACGTTGGTAGGACATGCGGTCAAGTATCCGAATTGCGAATGAAATGCGTACATGATCGCCCCTTCCAGCTTGTCATCCAGCTCATCGATACTTTGCCAAGCTGACTTAAGATCCAAACCGCTATGCATCACCTGTATCCGGAGATGATCTTCTTCATTGATCATCACGCTGTATTGCTCGCGGGGATCAATGGCGACGGCCCGGGACCCTTCTGCATCAGCAATTTCCCGGCTGATCAGCTGCCGTTCAACCAAGAACTGTCGATCAATCTCTGACAGTTGCTCGAGATCGATATAACGGACGTCCCGCCAGTCATCGATGGAGTCCATTTTCGCTCGGATCGTCCGCTCAATGCTGATCCGATCTTCATCACTGCAGCGGCGAATGAACGGGAAGTCAGCAAGATTTCGAGCCAACCTGATCCTGCTGCTGATCACGATATCTGACTCGGGCCCTGTACCCCGTAACCACTCGCCCGACTTGTGCGCCAGGTCATCAAAATCCGAATCTCGAATCACTCTTCTTCCTCGCTGGCATGTTGTTCGGTGCTGCCGGCCTCTTCGATACGGTGCAGTTCATCACGTATTTCCGAAGCCCTTTCATAATCTTCCCGCTCAACCGCCTCTTCCATCTCTCGGCGAAGCTGAATCAACTCGGCGTGCGAATCGGCCGCAGCGGCACGGCGAGGGCGTTTTCCGCAGTGTTCGACTGAATCATGGATGTTGGTCAACAAAGGAATCAGATCATCTGAAAAATGGGTATAGTCGAATGGGCAGCCGAGCCTTCCCGTGTTCCGAAATTCAAAAAAGCTGATGCCACATACCGGACACTCTTTCTGATCCAGTTCAGCAAGCTCCTGCTTGGTTTGTCCCAAATTGAGCTGCTTTGCCAAGGCTCCGGCAATGGAAGCTGCCGGTGTCGCAGCCTCTTTTTGCAGAAATCCCCGTGCATGTTCTTCACACAGATGCATGACCTGAGGCCCATCAGGCTCGGTCAACTCGGTGATATGGAATGTTGCGGGCTTTTCGCAGTATTGGCACTTCATCTTAGTTTCCTGATTGCCGTCATCGCCCTAAACCTAGTGTTTTCAAGGAGTAAGCGTCCCTCCTGAGGGATTCTATCGCTGCCAAGGGTGGTGTCAACGCAACCAGCGTTAACTCACAATCCAGTAGAACCGGCTTGGACTACGGTCAGTAGCATACAGTCCCGGATAGATGCCAGTCCTCCCCTACACTCAATGCCGCTCAATGCGGAAGATAAACTTTAGGCGGCGTCAGCTTGTCACGAAGCTCGAATCCGCAGTTTCCTTGCACCCAGCACGCACGAATCATTGGTCCTTGATGCATATCCCTGACGCAGAACAATTTGCCCAACTTGCGACGAAAAATGACTTCGTACCGGTCTACCGACGCCTTTTAAGCGACACGCTCACACCTGTGACGGCGTTCCAGCTTCTGGATGATGGCGGTCCGGCTTGCCTGTTTGAAAGCGTCATCGGCGGTGAAAAAGTTGGCAGGTACAGTTTTTTAGCTGCAGGCCCCATTCGCAGATTCTCTGCCAAGCGGAATCAAATCGAAGTCACCGAACTGACCGACGGCACTTGCTCACAAACGACAGCAGAAGATCCGCTCGATGCATTTCGTACGCACTTTCACTTTCGAGTCGCAGAACTGAAGGGGCTACCACCCTTTGTCGGTGGTGCCATTGGGTATGCGGGTTATGACGTGGTCCGGTACGTTGAAAATCTTCCCAATCCACCTGCCGATGACCGCGACTTGCCCGACCTTGACTTCGCCTTCTACCACACGCTCTGCGTGTTTGACCATGTCGAAAAAACAATCACCGTTGTCTCCTTAGCGGATTGCAGGGAGATTGATTCAGCATCTGAAGCAGAGCTGGCTTACCAACATGCAATGAAAATGGTTGACCAGACCATCACAAAATTGTCACACGCGGCACCCGAACAAAGATCTGAATGGAATCCTGACCAGTGGCGAAAGATCAGTGAGCAGAATCCACTGGAAATAACATCCAACTTTTCAAAAGATTCATTTGAAAAAGCTGTACGAAAATGTGTGGAATACATACGAGCAGGAGATATTTTCCAAGTTGTTCCGAGCCAGCGACTTTCTGTACGCACGGACGTTGACCCTTTCGAAATTTATCGTTCGCTGCGGGTCGTTAATCCAAGTCCATTTATGTTTTACGTGCGAACCCCTGATTGTGAGCTCGTCGGCTGTTCACCTGAAATCATGTGCCGAGTGAATGAACAAGTCGTCACGGTGCGGCCACTTGCCGGCACACGCAAACGAGGAGAAACCACACAAGAAGACAAGGCTCTAGAAGACGAACTACTGGCTGACCCCAAAGAGCGTGCGGAACATGTAATGTTGGTCGACCTGGGACGGAATGATGTGGGTCGAGTCGCTCAATTCGGAACCATTGATCTGACTGAAATCATGGTGGTCGAACGATACAGTCACGTGATGCATATCAGCAGTGAAGTGCAAGGCAAATTACGGGAAGACGTCGATTCCTTCGATGCCCTCAAAGCCTGCCTACCGGCTGGCACTGTATCAGGTGCCCCAAAAGTCCGAGCGATGGAAGTGATCGATGATATTGAACCGCACCGCCGCGGCCCCTACGGAGGTGCAGTAGGATACATCGATTATCGAGGCAACATGGATACCTGCATCGCCTTGCGGACCATGGTAGTGAAGGATGGGGTGGTCCACGTACAAGCTGGGTGTGGCGTTGTCGCTGATTCAGATCCGACCGCTGAATACGAAGAAACTTTGAACAAAGCGAAGGCGCTGATTTCAGCGATCGAAATGACGATTCGGCGTGTGGACGCGTCTACAGCCGGAAGCTGATGCTTGGCAAACCAAGACTCCCTTGACTTGCTTCCAGAACGCTTCCAACACCTCAGGCGATCCTAGAAACGTCGACTGAAACCACCATTGAGCTGGATTGTCTGAGCCGTCAGAAAGGTATTGGCGGGATCTGCAGCGTAAATCACTGCTTTGGCAATGTCATCGACGCTGCCCCATCGTCCCATCAACGACTGTCCCGCAGCGCGGTCATTCCAATACTCACTGGTGGACTCGCCCCACGAGGTTCGAATCCAGCCCGGCGCGATCGTGTTGACTCGCAAACGGGGACCGGACGTCTGAGCCAAACTGTTGGCGAATGCCATCACGGCTGCCTTGATCGGACCAAACATCTGTCCGGCATCCCCCTCCATCCCCGCAGGTGCCTGGTCCCAACCGATGAAAATCATCGATGCGGGAAGCGAGCTGGGCGTCTGCTCAAACTGATCCATCAAGCGATCTGCTATCGCCCGTGACAAGAGAATGGTTCCGGTGACGTCGACATCAAGCAAGTGTCGCAACTTCCCTTCAAAATCCATTGCAGCCGCACTGCCGGTCAACACATCAGCACCCGCGTTGTTCACCCAAGTATGAACCTCACCAAGTGATGCAAATGCACCTGTCACAAGAGCCTGCCGCCCTTCGGCTGAAGCGAGATCAGCAGCCAAAAGAACAGGCTCGCAACCAACCTCTCGCAAGGTATCAGCAGTTTCGACAGCACCGGATTCATTGGAACGGTAGTGAACCACCAGTTGTTCGACGCCAGCTTTCGCCAGCGCAATCGCAATCGCCCTCCCGATTCCGCTGGATGAACCAGTAACCACAGCTTTAGTGGCGTGAAATGCTTTTGACACAAACGTCTCATTTAACGAGAAAGTGATCGATTTCAAGTCAACTCTCAATCACCAAGCTTTCTTTGCAGCTGCGAGAGATGCCGCAAGTCGCATGCTATTGTGATCGAATCAAATGTCGTGCTCACCACACTGCTCAAGACTTCTCGTACTCTTTCAAGAAGCCGACGAACTCACGTCGATGCTGCTGCTCATCAGCAAGCAAAGTGATGCACAAATCCTGCGTGACAAAGTCAAAACCGTCACACAAACGAATGATCTTTTCGTACTGCGTGATGGCCGCCTCTTCAGCATCAATCACACCTTTGATAACAGCGACCACATCAGTCGTGTCGGCTGGGGGCTGCAGAGATGTCTGGACAGGGACAAACTTCGTGCTGCCAGGGATGACTCCATCAATCGTTTTGATTCGATTCGCCAGTTGAGTCGCATGGTTGAGTTCTTCGGTGACATCGGCGTTCAATGATTTTTTTATTTCTTCGGCCCGCACGCCATCCAAGTTGACACTGTTTGCGAGGTAATTAACGACGGTCTCCAACTCCATGAAATAGGATTTGATCAGCTCGTCGATGATGGCTTTGTTTTTTGTTTGATCGTCCACGTTGCTACCTTTGTAATCTGGGAATTGATGGTCAAGCTGCCATAACAGGATAGGGAGGAGGAACAGGTACACGGAAGCGGCATCGAGAGCGGAACGTCAAACTTTGCGGCTGTTCAACAGCTCGGCAGGTCGGGTCGAAAGGGGAAATCCCCCCCGAACAGCTGTTGAGACGCCCGCGAACCGTCCATTTTGACGCCTCACCACTCCCCTAACGGAAATTTAAACGCCACTGGCGGCTCGCTCTTGCTGATTTCTATGCAAAAAGGCTAACCTAGAGGCTTGAAAAATTACCTTTGAACGCCCGTTTGGACTTATTTTTCCTTACTCGTCGACTCGTCGCATGAGTGCTTTGCAGCGCATGCAGCCGAACAGTCCCTGCGACACTTCGGACCGTAGACTCGGCTCGATTGATGATCGACCTTTCGTTGCGTGTTCCGCACGAGCCGTTTTAGGCCGATGAGCGGAAAGTCGGCGAGTCAGTCCAAGCATGGGTGATCCGAACTTATTCATAATTATCAACCGCTTCTATCGGCGGCCACGCATCACGCGAGGAAAAACCAGAGTATGTCAGAATCGAAAACTGTTGCCAAAGCAGAAGTAGAGCAACATTTGGGCGAGCTCACCAAACCAGTAACCGACGTCGACATCGATGTCACCGAGACAAGTGAGTGGCTCGCCTCTTTGGACTATGTCCTGAAGAGCAAGGGTCCCGACCGAGTGCGTTTCCTGATCGAACAGATGCGAGATCGCGCGGCTGAGGAGGGAATCCAATCCGCCGAGGACACCAAGACGCCTTACGTCAACACGATTCCAGTCAAGGATCAGGCGGCTTTTCCTGGCAATCGTGAAATCGAACGGCGTATCAAGTCCATCGTCCGCTGGAATGCAATGGCGATGGTCGTGCGAGCAACCAATCGTGGCGGAGGCGTTGGTGGTCACATCAGCACATTTGCTTCCAGCGCGACACTCTATGAGATTGGTTACAACCACTTCTTCAAGGGTCGTGGTGAGGATGGTTACTCAGGCGACACAATCTATTTCCAAGGTCATGCATCACCCGGGATGTACAGCCGAGCTTTTCTGGAAGGCCGGTTGACGGAAGAAAACCTTGAAAATTTCCGTCGCGAGTTATCACCTGGTGGTGGGCTGTCCAGCTACCCGCACCCTTGGTTGATGCCAAACTTTTGGGAGTACCCAACGGTTTCGATGGGTTTGGGGCCGATCATGGCGATCTACCAGGCTCGCTTCAATGAATATCTATTGGACCGCGGGTTGAAAGACACATCGGGACAAAAAGTGTGGGCTTTCTTGGGCGATGGTGAATGTGATGAGCCCGAAACCCTCGGAGCGATCGGACTCGCAGCCAGAGAGAAACTCAACAATCTGATCTTCGTGATCAACTGCAACTTGCAGCGACTCGACGGACCGGTACGCGGCAACGCAAAAATCATTCAAGAGCTTGAATCAATCTTCCGCGGAGCTGGCTGGAATGTCATCAAGGTAATCTGGGGAGATGACTGGGATCACCTGCTGGCGAAAGACACCACTGGTCTTCTGGCCAAGCGGATGAACGAGGTCGTCGATGGACAATACCAGAAGTACACCGGCATGCCCGGAAGTTACATTCGTGAACACTTCTTTGGCAAATACCCGGAGTTGCTCAAGCTTGTTGAGAACTACAGCGACGAGAAACTGGAGAAAATGCGTCGTGGCGGACATGATCCTGAGAAGGTCTATGCTGCCTACAAGACAGCGACAGAGCTGAACAACGGAAAACCGACCGTTATCCTTGCAAAAACAGTCAAGGGCTATGGCCTAGGTGAAGCAGGCGAAGGTCGCAACGTTGCACACAACCAGAAAAAGATGAACGAGGAGGAACTGCTTGAGTTCCGTACACGCTTTGGCATCCCAATCAGTGATGAAGAAGTAGGAAAGGCTCCCTTCTACAAGCCGCCAGAGAACAGTCAGGAAGTCAAATACATGAAGGAACGGCGTGAGCTACTAGGTGGCCCCGTCCCCAGTCGTCCGACTGAGCACCCGACGATGGAAGTTCCAACTCTGGATGATTATCGCAAAGTCATCAAGAAACTTGAAAACAAAAACATGAGTACGACGTTTGCGGTGGTCCAGACACTTATCGCATTGTGCCGTGACAAGAAAATTGGCAAATACATGGTGCCGATCGTTCCGGATGAATCTCGGACGTTTGGCATGGAGGGCATGTTCCGACAGTTTGGCATCTATGCTCACTCGGGGCAGTTGTACGAACCAGTCGATTCCGAATTGGTGACCTATTACAAGGAAGCCCAGGATGGACAGATTCTTGAAGAGGGGATCACGGAAGCCGGCTCGATGAGCAGCTTCAATGCGGCCGGAACGGCTTACAGCAAGCACGGCATCAACATGATCCCGTTCTTCATCTACTACAGCATGTTTGGTTTCCAACGCATTGGGGACCTTATCTGGGCGGCCGCTGATATGCGAGCCAAGGGATTCCTGATTGGTGGAACTGCCGGCCGAACATCACTCAATGGTGAAGGTCTTCAGCATCAAGATGGACACAGCCTGCTAAACGCCATCGCCTTTCCAACGGTCCGCTCCTACGATCCTGCTTTCGCTTATGAAGTGGTGGTGATCATCATGGAAGGCCTGAAGAAGATGTATCAGGAAGGTGAAGAATGCATCTACTACTTGATGTCGGAAAATGACCCTTACGATCATCCTGAAATGCCCGAGGGATGCGAAGATGGCATCATCAAGGGAATGTACCGATACAAGTCACGCGATGTGGACAACGCCCGTTCAAGAGTACAACTCTTCGGTAGCGGTGCGATCCTCAACAGTGCCCTCGCAGCTCAGGAAATCCTTGCCGAAAAGTACCAGATCGCGAGTGATGTATGGAGTGTGACCAGCTACACGCAACTGCGGCGTGATGCCGCGACTTGCGAGCGTTGGAACCTGTTGCACCCCACCGAAACGCCACGCAAGAGTTACCTCGAAGAAGTACTTGACGGTGTCGAGGGGCCGTTCATAGCAGCTAGTGATTACGTCCGAGCGTTGGGCGAACAACTGGCACCTTACATTCCTGGTGACTACTACGTTCTGGGAACCGATGGCATGGGGCGAAGCGAGACGCGTGAGGCGCTGCGACGGCACTTCGAAGTCGACGCCGAGTCCATCACGATTGCGACCCTCAGCCGACTTGCGAAAGCTGGCGTTTTGACTCCAAAAGATGTTCAGGATGCGATCAGCGAATTGGGCTACGATGCTGAGAAAACTGATCCCTACTTTGCTTGATGATTACTGTGTAGGCCACTACACACCGCTCAGAATTTCCGACCAACACTCCCACTGCGAAATCCCAGAAGCTTAATGTCTACTGAAGTAAACCTGCCCGAGCTTGGCGACGGTATTGAGTCAGGTGATGTCCTTGAAATCTTTGTTGCCGTTGGTGATGTCATCAGCGAAGGCCAAGACATCGTCGAGATGGAAACCGATAAAGCGACCGTTCCTGTCCCAGCAAGTGTTGGCGGAAAAGTCACAAAGATTCTCGTCAATGAAGGTGACACCATCGCTATCGGCGGTGCCATTTTGGAAGTGGAAGCGGCTGAAGCAGCGGCTGAAGCAACTCCCGAGCCTGTGACTCCTGTTGCACCGACTCCCGAGCCTGTGACTCCTGTTGCCCCGACTCCTGAGCCTGTGACTCCTGTTGCACCGACTCCTGCGGCGCAGCCCGTAACCGCGAGCCCAGCACCGGTAAGCCAGCCGCCTGCCGAAACACCATCACCCGCGGTGCAGCCAGTTGCCACAAAGCCTGTCGTCGCTGCAAGCTCAACAACGGTGATCCCAGCCGGACCGGCAATTCGTCGCTTCGCACGGGAAGTCGGAGTTGACCTCAGCCAAGTGCCCGGCAGTGGCGCCGACGGACGCATCACACGGGAAGACGTGCTATCAGTCGTTCGCTCCGCGAGTCAGTCCGCTCGTGCGACCTCGGCGACTTTGAGTACCACACCAGCTGCGAAAAGTGCAGCCAAAGCGGCATCCAAACCCGACGCGGCAGCAGCGGGCTTACCAGGGACGGCCGACGTCGACGACTTTGGGCCCATTCGTGTAGAGCGAATGAGTAAGATCCGCAAAACGATCTCCAAACAGATGCATGCGAGTTGGTCGACCGTACCACGTGTAACCAACTTCGATGATGCAGATATCACAGACTTGGAACACCTGCGGCAATCCAGTAAAGAAGACTATGCGGCGCAGGGACTCAAACTCACCACGATGCCGTTCCTCATCAAAGCTGTCGCGACGGCATTACGCCATAATCCGGCGATCAACGCAATGATCGATGAGGAAAATGAGCAGCTCATCTACAAGGACTATGTTAATGTCGGCGTCGCAGTAGATACCGACCGTGGGCTGGTCGTTCCCGTCATGAACAATGCGGATGCGATGGGAATTCCAGAAGTCACCCGTGGCTTGGCTGAAATGGCTGGAAAAGTCAGGGGAGGCAATTTTGGGGTAAAGGACCTCAAAGGCGGCACCTTCACAATCAGTAACCTGGGAACCATTGGCGGCCAATATTCAACACCGATCGTGAATGTCCCTGAAGTCGCGATCCTGCTTGTAGGACGAAGTCGCAAGCTGCCCGTAGTGATGCCTGATGATTCCATTCAGGCCCGCCTGATGATGCCTTTAAGCCTGTCTTATGACCATCGGCTTGTAGACGGCGCCACTGCGGCTCGATTCCTGAACGATGTGATCGGATACCTGGAAGCCCCGAGTCGCTTGCTGCTAGCGCTTTAATTTTTCCGAACGGACCGCATACTTGGTAGCACGTGGCTCGATCCGGCCACGCCCTCTTGTGACCCAATCTGTTAGGGCGACACGGTCTGAGGTGAACCGTGGCGTCGCGGGATTTGCTAGACTCATGCAAATCCTTACGGCTTCAGCATGAATGATCTGAAAATCATCGTTTTCCTCTCCGATCACTGGCTGGCGATCAGCAGTACTGCCACAGCAGCGCTGATGATCATGATTGCGTATACCATCTCGCACGCTCTGGTAAACGTAAGGACATCCCAGGCAACTGTTGCGTGGACCGTGGGTTTGATCTCACTGCCGATCATTACCTTGCCACTTTACTGGGTACTGGCAAGAAACAGATTCCATGGCTACCGCGAGGTGATCCGAGAAGTGGAGTCTCGCCAACGTGACTCGGTCTCAAATATCCAGACAGAACTGCGAACAAAAAGCTACACACGCAGCACCTCACAGAATTCCGTCATTGAGCAAGTCGCTGACGTCATGGATACGCCTCTGAGCCTTGCTGCTGATTGCGACCTGCTAATCGACGGCAAAGCATTTTTTGAATGCTTGTTTGCAGAAATCGCGAAGGCCACGGAGTATGTCTATCTCGAATTCTTCATTTTCCGCGATGATGAGATTGGAAACCAACTGGCTCAGTGCCTGATTGAACGTGCTCAAGCGGGCGTGAAAGTCCGCATGCTTTACGATGAGGTCGGATGCATTCGGCTTTCTAATTCGTACCTGCAACGCCTGACCAAAGCAGGTGTAGAAGTAAATCCATTCAATACACGACAAGGCTGGTTCAACCGATTCCAGATCAATTTCCGGAACCACAGAAAACTGGTAGTTGTTGACGGAAAAACCGCGATTATCGGCGGCTTGAATATCGGAACAGAATACCTGGGGTCTGCAGATGAGTCATCGCGATGGCGGGACACGGGCATCAAGGTCACTGGACCAGTCACACACAAAGTACAAGCTGTCTTTGCTGGCGACTATTTCTGGGCCGCCAGAGAAACTCTTCCTGAGGCAAACTGGACTATCACAGAGAATTCAGCGTCTGACCTCACGCAAATTTCCCCACAGAACAGGAATTCCATTTGCTGCGCTACCGGACCGGCAGACCTCCGACCGCGGGCATCGATGATGTACTGCTCGCTCGCCAATTCGGCAAAATCCCGACTCTGGATTTCCACACCCTACCTGGTACCTGATGAGGCATCCATCGTCGCCTTGCATATGGCCAAAGCCCGCGGCGTGGATGTGCGTTTACTGATTCCCGATAGAGCAGACCACCTACTCGTTTACCTCGCAGGCTTTCACTACGAAAACGAATTTACAGAAGCCTCAATTTCTGTTTATCGTTATCACGCCGGATTCATGCACCAGAAATGCATTTTGGTTGATGATCAACTCGCGATGATTGGATCAACCAACCTTGACAATCGTTCTTTGCACTTGAACTTTGAAATCATGATGGGCATCAGTGACTCTGAGTTCATATCGCAAGTCGAAACAATGCTGCATGAAGATTTTGCACTGGCGTCACAACGGTCAGCTAAAAAACTGCGTTGGTGGTACGAACGGTTGGGAACAGCGGTGGCGCGACTGACCAGCCCCATTCTTTGAGATTCACTGTGATCCACCATGGTGGATCACGGGTCACAATCATCCCAAGGGTTTACGGAGAAACCAAACATCTACATCGGGATGCTCTGGATCGCGCGTGAAACCGTATTTCTGATAGGCACGTCGGGCAGATGCATTATCGGTATAAACCTCGAGTGTCAAACGACAACAATCATGCTCGACAGCGATCTTCTCAACTGCGTTAAGAAGTGCCGCTGATACACCGTGACCGCGATGTGTTTCCGTCACAATGACGTCATGAATATTCACCAGACGCCGACTTTTGAATGTTGAGAATCCGAAAAAACAGTTGATCAATCCAATGGGTGCACTTCGATCTTGTTCATAAGCTAAAACACTGAATGCAGTCGAAAACTCAGCAAGTCTTTCTGGCAATCGATCTAATTCTGGTGGATCATGCCCCATTTCATGCTTGGCGTATTCACTCTGCATGCAAATCAAATCGTGGCAATCCTCAGGATTCAAATAATCAACTCGTTTGGTGGTGATTTGCATATTCGCGTTTCACTTTGTTTGGGGGTCTGGCAAGGCACACCAGCCTAAAAAAAATTTCGCTCAGAAAGTAGGATAGGCCGTTATAATCTTCACAACTGGCGATCAGCACAAACGGTGTTCCAGCCGATTCCTTCTCACGCCCTGTACGTTGAGTCCATGCACACGAAGACAAGGTTGTTACTAAAGCCAATGTTTTTGAAGACTCGTTATCCGATAAATGGCACGAGACTGATTCTAGCTGTCGTTTTTCTCAGCATCTCGTCAACTCTTCTGTCCGAAGAAGGTTGGTCACGATTTCGCGGCAGCGGAGCCACAGGTCTGGCTGGGCAAGAAATACCAACCACATGGAGCGATGCAGAAAACCTGGCATGGCGAACAGACTTGCCCGGCAAGGGCTCCAGCAGCCCAGTTATCAAAGGAGATAAGATTTTCCTGACGAGTTATTCGGGATACGGACAAGCAGTCGAGTCACCGGGGGACCGAACTCAATTACAACTTCATGTCGTTTGCCTGTCGGTGACGGATGGGAGCATCCTTTGGGATTACAAACTGGATGCAGCAGAGGAAGAACAAGCGGTCACCAAACGGGTTGCCGACCACGGTTATGCCTCCCCAACTCCTTGCGTGGACAACAAATTTGTTTTTGCTTCCTTTGGGCCTTCGGGCGTGGTGGCGTTGACACATGATGGCGAATTCAAATGGCGCACCAGTGTGGGCACCAACACCGCTGGCTTCGGCGCTGCAGCAAGCCCGATTGAGTTCGAAGACATCCTGATCATGAACGCATCCATCGAAGATGGGTCAGTGTATGCACTGGACAAAGCAACAGGGAAGGTTCGCTGGCGGACCGCTGGCGTTGACCGAGCATGGACGACACCCACGGTAGTCAACCTACCCAATGGAAAGAAAGAGCTGGTTCTTAACCAGAAAGGGGCCATTCTGGGATTGGACCCTGAAACGGGAAAACAGCTTTGGTCTTGTGACGCGATTCAGGATTATGTTGTCCCATGTGTAGTCGCCAACGATGACACTTTGTATTGCAGTGGTGGTCGGAGCAACAAGACTTTTGCCGTCAGAGCTGGCGGCCGCGGTGATGTGACAGCAACCCATCTGCTTTGGGATGTCTCGCGAGGTGCCAATGTAACGAGCCCTCTTCTCGATGACGGCTATTTGTATTGGTCTCACGACAAGGCCATCGCACTCTGCCTTCGGGCGTCCGATGGAGAAGAAATGTTCCGCGAACGCATGCCCACGCGGGGTCGCGTTTATGCATCCATCGTTGGCGATGGGCACCACTTGTTCCTGACCACACGTGATGCAGGAGTTCTCGTTCTGGCTGCAAGCCCGGAATACACCGAAATTTCGATCAATCGGCTTGGAAATCCGGAAGAACGATTCAACGCAACGCCCGCCATTGCTGGCAACCGTCTATTTTTAAGAAGTGATGCCGCACTGTATTGCGTGAAAAAGGAAAAGACAGAGTAATCCCGACCACGATTTCAGGAAAAGCTGCCTCTGGAAGGACAATTTATCCGCTCTTTTTGGATTGCTGGTAACCTGTAAGGAAATCTCGGTAAACAACGATACCTGCACTGTCACAGCAAACGGCGACGTCCCCGGACTGCCGGCATTCTGGATAGTCATACCAACGCTGGTAACATGCACTCGCTAGCGTTGCCTACCAACCACCTCGATTACCGTTCGCGAGTCAAACCTGCCTCGCTTCGGCCACTCTCTTGACCCCTCGCAGTAAGTTCTCATGAAACGAAAATTCTTCGGCGCTGCCATCCTGTTCGCCACTGGTTTAATTTCCTCACTGGCCATTGCAGCCGACATTGAACTCAAGAAGGGCGACCACATCTGCCTGGTTGGCAACGCTCTTTGCGAGCGTATGCAACACCACAATTACTGGGAATCACTTTTACAACAGCGTTATCCTGAGTTGCAACTGAGCGTACGAAACCTTGGTTTCCCCGGCGACGAACCGTACGAACGGATTCGATCCGAGAACTTTGGTGACCCGGACAAGCACTTGGCCCACAGCCAAGCCTCTGTCGTCATGTATTTTTTCGGGTTCAATGAGTCATTTGATGGTGACGCTGGGTTAGCAAAATTCAGCGCTGAGATGAAGAAACTGATTCAGGAGACCAAGGCAAAGGACTTTGGAAAAGGAGAGCCTCAGGTAGTGCTCGTTTCACCCATCGCATTTGAAAACACAGGTGACCCAAACCTGCCGAATGGAAAAGAACACAACGCGAGATTGGCAAAATACACTCAGGCACTTGCCACCGTCGCAAAAGAAACTGATGCCGATTTTGTAGATATCTTCACTCCCACACTGACGCTATTCAAAACAAGTGAAAAGCGTTTGACATTGAATGGTTCGCACCTGAATGATGCCGGTTACGCGGAACTGGCACCCATCTTGGATACGGCACTGTTTGGTGAAGGCGGCCCCACCTTGGTGGACCCTGCCGTCAAGGCAGCAGTGGATGACAAGAGCTTTCATTGGTGGCATCGATACCGTGCAGTAAACGGATTTTCGATTTACGGCGCACGCGGAAAAGCTGGTAGTGACGGAACGTACAACAACACGGATGTGATGGAACGAGAGCGGACCATTCTGGACCAGATGACAGCCAATCGTGATGCCCGGATCTGGGCAGTCGCGAGTGGGGAGAACACAGACGGTCCCATCGATGACTCAAACACGCTGCCCTTCATCACTCCAAAAACCAACGTGGGCGGGCCAAATGATCCCAATGCGAAGCGAGGCAAACTCGGTTCATTGGATTACTTGACCGCTGAGGAGCAGTCGAAGCTCTTTGAAATGCACGATGGATTCGAGATTCAACTAGTCGCATCCGAAGAGCAATTTCCTGAGTTGGCAAACCCTGTCGCTCTGAATTTCGACAATCAGGGAAGGCTGTGGGTTGCAACCATGGAATCCTACCCACATTGGCAGCCCAAATCGAAAATGGACGACAAGATTCTTATTTTCGAAGATACAGATCAAGATGGAGACGCTGATGAGTGCAAGGTTTTTGCCGGCGGACTGCATCAACCCACCGGCTTCGAACTGGGCAATGGTGGAGCCTACATTGCTGAACAACCCGACATTCTGTTCATGCAGGATACAGATGGTGATGATGTTGCCGACACCAAAGTGCGGAAGCTGTTTGGATTTGACACCGCAGATTCACATCACGGGATAGCTGCGTTTGAGTGGGGGCCTGGTGGCAATCTGTATTTTGAAGAAGGCACCTTCAAATACTCGCAAGTTGAAAGCCCCTACGGCCTGACGCGTCTCAGCGAAGCCGGCATTTGGAAATACCACCCCAAGAGTGAAAAGTTTGGTGTGTTTGCGAACTTTGCGTTTGCCAATCCATGGGGTCATGTCTTTGATCGCTGGGGGCAGAATTTTATCGGGGATGCTTCCCCCGGCAATAGCTACTGGGCTGCACCATTGAGTGGTCGAATTGACCATCCACTGAAACACCCGGGAGGCAGTCAGCATCGCCGCATCGCGAAAATCACAGGCGGTGATCCCACCTACAAGTTCCCTACTTTTTATCCGAAGCGAACACGACCTTTGGCTGGATGCGCCATGGTTTCCAGTCGGCACTTTCCGCCGGAAATGCAGGGCAACTTCCTTGTGACGAACTGCATTGGAGACCGTAGTGTCCTCAATCATGAAGTCACTGAGGAGGGTTCCGGATTCAAGGGCAAAGAAGTGGCCCCGCTCGTGACATGCAAAGACGGGAATTTCCGTCCCGTTGATCTTCAAATCGCACCTGATGGCTCTCTCTATATTGTGGACTGGCACAACGCCTTGATTGGCCACTTGCAACACAACCTGCGAGAACCCAATCGAGATCACTCTCATGGGCGAATCTGGCGAGTGAAGCACAAAACGAGACCATTGGTCAAACCAGCCAAGATTGATGGCGAGCCAATCGCGGATCTTCTTGAACTGCTGAAAGTCCCGGAGGATCGCACAAGATATCGGGCAAAACGTGAATTGGCCGCACGTGAAACCGAGCAAGTGATGTCGGCTTTAAAAGATTGGACTGCCAATCTGGACAAGGCCGATGAGAATTACACACATCATCTACTCGAATCACTCTGGATGCACCAAACCCACAACGTCGTCAACCAGCAATTGCTCGAAACACTTCTTACCGCAAAGGATCACCGCGCACGAGCTGCGGCGACACGCGTTCTTTCTTTCTGGCTTGAGGACGTCTCAAATCACAAACAACTGTTGGAAAAGTGCATCGCTGACAAGCATCCGAGAGTTCGACTCGAAGGTGTTCGTGCGGTTAGTTTCCTAAGCGGGGACGAAGCCATTGAGCTCGCCTTGGGTGTTCTAGAAAATGATGTCGACGACTACACCCAGTTCACCCTCGACGAGACGATGCGTCGTCTTGAGCAGTAGCTGTCCTGAGCAGTAGTCGCCGGGCAACCACCACGAACCGGTAACACGAACCTATTTTCGATTCAGAAAACATCGTCGGCAGCGTGCATGCATTCTGCCGACGATACTTCGAATTGCACTCCTCCACTTTCAAGTCACGGACAGCTGCAGACGCTCGGTCTCAAATGTGTTTGCCTGTTTTCGTGCGTTAACGTAACAAATTCAATATCATGCGCAACTTTGCTTTCGGCTACCTGCTGACAACCCTCATTACCATTCCCAGTTGGGGACAGGAGCACGACCATGCAGCCGCGGACACGACCAGTAAAACAGTCGAAGCCCCAAAGGTGTTTCTCGACAAAAGCCCTCGCATTGTTGCTTACCAGCTAAAAAGGCTGGACAATCAACGACTGCTGATGGTTGAACGCAAGAGAACTGACGCAAAATACATTCCAGTGTACGAGGCCATCCTTGCAAGAGTCGGGATGTCCCCCCAATTCAGACTCGAATCAATCAATGCCTTAGCAGAACTGCAAGACAGCGATCCAGTGAACATCACGATCGCCACCATTGGCAAACTGGATGCGTCCAAACAAGACGAAAACCGCACGGCCATGCAATTGGCAAAGATGCTGCTCGGCATGAGGACCGAACAACTCAAGGCCAATGCCGCCGTACTGCGTGAAACGACTCAAGGCGACAATGCGATTGCGTCAGCGATCGCGACAGCAGCGTTATTGAATTCCGGACAATCTGAAGAAGAACTCGACAAGCTGACAGAAGACTCATCTGGACAGCTCGCATTCCTTCAAGCAATCACAATGCTTCCTGAAGCGACACAGCGAGGCTCTTTTCGATCACGCGTGGTAAGCCTAATTGATTCATCAAAGAGCATTGACTTGTCCAATGCCGCTATCCGGACTCTCGGCTTCATACCGAAAGAAGCAGCGGATTCGTTTTCACGCCTTGCTCCTCTGATCGCCAACGACAAACTCCGCGCAACCACCATTCGCACTCTGCTGACAATTCCGATGCAAGAACGTGAGGCAGACGCGAGTCTGGCCGCCACAAGTTTTCTCGTGAATCTCGCAGAAACAACACCGGCACGGGAACGGACAACAGCAGCCTTCATCGATGCCATGCAACTTGCTGACCAGCTGCTTGCCATCGTCCCTTCCAAGCAGGCAAGGAACTTTCGAAAAAGACTCAATGCTGTCACGGTCCGCGTCATCCGCATCAAGACCGTTGAGGAGGAAATGAGGTATGACATGCCCTACTTTGCAGTTCAAGCGGGAAAGTCTGTCCAGATTGTGCTCGAAAACCACGACCTGATGCCACACAATCTTGTGGTTACTGTTCCTGAAGCACTCAAGGAAGTCGCTCAACTTGGACTGCAGGTAGGCCCCAACAATGGATGGAAAAACCTGCCTTATGTCCCGGAATCTGACAAGGTTTTACACGCGACCGCAATGGTGCCAGCGGATCAACAAGCCACACTAACATTCACGGCTCCCACCACCCCGGGTGAGTATCCCTATGTCTGCACCTTTCCGCAGCATTGGTATCGCATGTACGGAGTGATGGTCGTGGTGGACGACCTTGATGACTGGTTGAAGCATCCGGTGGAGCCGGCCAATCCCATCGGCAGTAACCGTTCGTTCGTACAAGCATGGAAGGTCGACGACCTGAAGAATGAACTTGACTCTGGCATTCGTGGTCGCTCGCCTGAAATCGGCAAACGACTGTTCGCTGAAGCCTCCTGTGCAGGCTGCCACAAAATGCAGGGAGAAGGCGGCGAGATTGGCCCAGAACTCACCGATGTATTCGCGCGCTGGAAAGGTGATCGCGTGGGCATCCTGCGAGAAGTGCTGGAACCCTCACACAAAGTAGACTCGAAATACATCATGCAACGGATTTTGACCGTTGACGGACGTACGGTAACAGGTGTTTTGCTCAGTGAAGATGACGACAAAGTTACCCTTCTATCAAACCCCGAGGCAAAAGAACCCACCGTCATCTTGCAGGATGATATAGAAGCAATGGTTCCCTCTTCAGTTTCGATGATGCCAAAAGCACTCATGGACCAATACACCAAAGATGAAGTGTTCGAGGTTTTGGCGTATCTGGAAAGCGTTGCGTCACCGACCAAGCCATAGGATTGGAAAAAGTCGACCCCTGAATTGCCAGTCCCGTCCAAACGTCCCCACAAGGCGAAGCCTCCGCCCCAGTAGACTGCCAGATCAAACTGGCTTCGGGGCGAAGTCGTATCTCGAAAGGAAATCGTGGGCAGGACTCGCAGTGGGGCAGGGCAGTGAGTTAATCACAACCTAGTTGGCAGTCAACCAACGCACTTGGAATGGCCGCATCGGAATCCCATCTCCCTGCCAGATGCGTTCCAACGCCAATTCATCATAGGCAAGTGTTGAATCGACCAAATCGCCTGGTATCACACGTGGGCAGTGTGTCAGGTTGGCGAGCACAGCCAACCGTTCACCACTGTCAGCTGTCCGGATAAAACCAAGCAAGCCATCACCAGACAAGGGCAAAACATCCATCCTCGCCTTGGGATGAAAAGCTGGCTGTGCGATGCGCACGGACAACAATCGGCGATAACCCTCAAAGACTCTACGTTGCAGACTCTGCGGCTCAGCAATCACGTCTTCAAGCCTCTGCCTATCATACTTGTGGCGATTGATGCGCCGGTTCTGCCCTGTTTCACTCACCGCTTCCAGATCATTCGGAGACCCCACGAGGCTGTGAAAGTAAACGGCAGGAATCCCAGGTAGTGACAACATGATTGCCTGCGTCGCAAGGAAGCATCTCGAATGATCCTGTGGCTCAACTTGGCTCGAGTCCGCAACCGCCTCCAAGTAAGTGATATTCAATTCATAGGGACTGTCCGAGTCATCTGATTGGCGACGCGTACTCACTCGCCCGCCATGCGACCTGACTATCGCGGCCAACTTTCCCACCCTCTCCAGAGGGACAATACCTTCGAGTGGCCTGACCCCGACACCATCGTGTGATGCGGTGAAGTTAAAAAATGTGGTTGTCTCACTAGGTGGCTGAATCGTAGACAGCCAATCTCGCAATACACTTGTATCAGCATTGTGAATTGCATCAAGCAGCAGCGGCGGCAAACTGAACTGATACACCATGTGCGCTTCATTATCGCCATTACCAAAGTAGCTGATATTCTCCTGATGCGGCACATTTGTTTCAGTGAGAATCACGGTTCCTGGTACGACTTTATCAAGAACACGCCGCATCAATTTGACAGCCGCGTGTGTCTGGGGCAAATGAATGCATTCAGTACCAACCTCCTTCCATAGAAAAGCGATCGCATCGAGACGAATGATTCTGGCACCTCGACGGGCATATTCAACAAGTGTTTCCAACATCAAGCACATGACTCGTGGATTCGCATAATTCAAGTCGACCTGATCAGCACTGAAGGTCGTCCATACATTTCGTGTCCCACGTGTTGATTCGAACGGTGTCAGCAATGGCAAACTTCTTGGCCTCACCACCTTTGACAGGTCTGCAGTGGGATCCTGATCAATGAAGAAATCTTCAAAGCCATCCTCGCCTTGCAGATATGACTGGAACCAGGCATGTTTCTGCGAAGCGTGATTGAGGACCAAATCAAACATCAAATCGAAGTCCTGCCCGAGTTCCGCGATGTCACGCCACGTTCCCACTTCGGGATCCACGGCGAGATAATCAACAACTGAAAAACCATCATCGCTGGTGAAGGGACAGAAGGGCAACAAATGAACACATCGGATCAATTGCTCCAAATCATGATCGAGCAGAAATTGCCGTTGTGCCTGCAATGGTGTCAGCCCTGAGGATCGAACCTGATCGGCATACGTGATCAGAACCACATCGCGTTCGGACCAAAGTTCATCATGCCCTGCGGATTCACGTTCGGCCGAAAGTTTCTCAAGTCCCTGAATCAAAACCTCGGGAACTTCACCGTAGACTTGCTGAATCAGTTCTATTGTCGTTGAGTCCATTTCCATCGAAGCATGCCATCTTGAGGAGGAAGTTTGCGTTACCCTTCGATGACACGAATGCCAAGCGACCGGCAACTATCAATCCAACACTCCAAACACGATTCGAACAGTGACTCTCATCACATTCACATCGTGAAAGGAACAACAACATCAATCTGCGTTCAGAACTCTCTCACTTCACAAATGGTCCTGACCAGTAAAATTGGTCACGAGAGCCCTCAACTTCCGCCTCAACACGCTGTAACTGAAGAATGCCTTGCCAATCTCATAATTGAAATCAACCATCTCTTCACGATACTCTCGATCATCAATGATTCGCTGAACTTTGCTGACCACATCTTTCGTCAGATAGCCATCCATCGCAATCACCTTTGCCCCTTTAGGTTCGATATCCGCGACAAAAATCGAATAACGATTCACAAGCACTGGTTTTCGAAAGTAAAAGGCCTCCAACAATGCATTACCGAATCCCTCATAGATACTCGGATAGGTAATGAAATCTGCCTGCGAATATGCGTCAGCAAGTGTATAAATTCGGCGCCCTTCCTCGGTCAAACCACGACGATCACCGACTTGGTGATCGCAGAGTCGAAGATCAACCCCGTGAGCGTCGGCCAACTCCCTCAAAACGCTCAGGTACTCATTCCCCTCGTCGCCACTGGCATGGGAAATCACCAATTTGCACTTGTCATTTTTCAGCGCTGAGACCAAAGCAATCGCATGCTCAATTCCTTTCCGCGGAACGACTCGAGTAGGCTGCAAGAACAAAATATCATCCTCACTGAGCCCAATGTCGGCGCGAAATCCTCTGGCATAATCATCAGCCGGTTCAGGCTCATTCTCGAAATCCAGCACGTTTGGCACAAGGATCGATGACACACCGCGGCGGTGTGCCAAATCCTCCTGCGCGAATGAATTGATTGTGACATTTTGGATCTGCGGTAACGCAGGCGGGAACGCCATCCACAATAAATCCGTCACTGCCGAAACACTGAAACGGTCACGCTCCCAATAAAAATCATGATGGTGTGCGATTGTTGGAAAGCCGGTTTCGGCAATGAAGTGTGTCAGGGCAACACCAAGCGGAATGTTCATGGGGATGCATAACGCATTTTGGACAATCAACAGGTCGAGGTTATATCGACGCGTGAATTCATAAAGCGTACCTTTGAGATAGTCAGCCAGAGCGTAAATCCGTTGTGTCACATCAGGAGTGCGAGTGCGTGTGCCGAAGGCTCGGCGATTGATCCATTCAATATCAGGATGACCAAAATAGGCATGTGGAACAACCATCGACGCCTCCTCGTCGCGGTCACTCAATCCCGAATACCAATGACTGACATGCCGGTGATCCCAGAGCACTTGCGCCCACTTAGCACTCTCCAAGGACACACCATCAGTGCCAGAAAACCGTGTACCAACAAACCCAATCTGGACGCCCATGGAGCCAATCAAACCTGTTCTGAAAGTCTATTCTGTTTCTGTGATCAACCGCCGTATTTCGCTCCATCGTTACGAACGCACGGCGACTGCATCGCTTTTCATTGCATTGCTTTTACCTGATCAACAGACATTCTGGCAACTGCATCAAGTTCGTAAGCACGAGATCTGGAGTCACCCCCTGACATCGCGTGTCGTCCTGCCTTGGACGACAACTCCGCTGATCGCCTGCAAACCAAGCCGTTCGCAAACCTGCCTGGGCTGCTGCCCATATGTCGTTTAGCATGTCATTTCCAACATAAAGAGCTTCGTTGGGAAGAATCCCACAACTCGAGAGGCCAAAGCGCAACACCTCAAACAACCGGGGGCCTGGCTTAGCCTGTCGATAACGATTCGAAAAAACACACAAATCCAAGTCAAATCCACCACCCGCCAGATGAGCCTCGCCTAATAAATTGTTCACCAGGCATGGTGTAAATATTTGTGCATTGCTAACAATTCCCATGGAAAACTTTGCTTGCTTCAACTGCCGCAGCACGTCTGCCGCGTTGGGCATTGGCCACGTTGGGTTCGCTAACGCTTCATATCTTGTTGCTAATTTCACAACCATTTCGATCTCTGGCGGACTTGCCAACCAACCATGCTCCGCCAGCACCTGACGCCAAACTTCGACAATGTCAACTTCTGGCTTAGGGCAACTGGAATCGCATCGCTCGCGATTCAACTGTTGAATTTTTTGTTGCAAAGAGTCCGCGTTGGGTACAGACACCAACTTCCCAAGCAACCCTGCTTCCACGAGCGTTTGACGGACAAAAGAGTCACGCCCTACTGTATCAGCCGAACCCACGTCACCGCTGCCACTGATGACCAAAGTGCCGTAGATATCGAACACAACCGCCTTCATGCCGGGGAGTTGCTGCAGCCTTGGCTCAACGTGCGTTTCCACCGGGTGCATTTCAGTTCGGTGGTGCAAGATACCATCGACCCAAGATTCAATTCCCATGATCAAAGAACCTCGGTGCGACACGGAAAGAAGGGGCGAAAGGCATTGATCAGATCGATTCCGCTTGGTGACTCGAGTCCCCTGCCAGTGCCTGAGTCAAGGAGCCGATCCTCGGAGATGCAATGGATACTTTGCTTGCCGCCAGATTGCGTCTTACTTAGCTGCTGATAAAGCTGAAACAATGCTTCACCAATACAAGCGGAACCATATCTTTCAGTCACAACCTCAGCATTGGATTCCAGAACCGAATCAGCAAAATCCTGGTTTAAACAGTTGACTAATGGTCTTGAAAACTCTTTCGCAGCAAGTTCAAAACCACGATCATTCTCCATCCGCCGCAAGACCTTGATCTGCCGTTGCGGGGTGAGCTTGGCAAAATCAAGCGTTTCGCCTGCCTCACTGGCAGATCTGTCAATCCTTGGATGGAAAGCCTCTGGCAAGTGCCTCCATGCTTGCATTTGAGCTTCCAGAATTTCTCGCTGACATTCATTAATCCACGATTTATTTCCTGGTATGGGAATCGAGTGATAAAAGCTTTGCAAGTCAACGCCACCGTTTTCGAAGTCATCTGCCACCGTGTTCAAGCGTCGAGCAATCACTCCTCGTCCAAGCAACCACGGCTCAAGAAATGCCATCCCAAATCCTTCTGCAACACTGGTCGAAACCACATAGTCTGCAGCTGAAACGTTTTGCCGCAAAGTAAGTTCTGGACTCTCACCTGCATCAAACACTGTTCGATTCGAAACCTCAGCAGCCACATATTTCCAACGATCGTAAGAACGCTGCTCCATGGGCGTTGTCGGCCTTAATGTCAAACCCATGTAACGATTGTCATTCCCCCACCGCGCTAACAACAACAGTTCGCCAATATTTTTCCTGCGTATCCCACGGACGGGATAAAGCGACCAACGCGCTTCATCAGGAAGTTGCAGGGCTTTCAGCACTTTTTCCCTGGCGCCTTCCTTAGACAAAGGTTCTCCCTGCGGCACGGCAACGCTGTTTGGAAGGCAATGAAGACGGTCTCGCGTCATACCAATTTTTCCCAGCACCGCCGCGTCTGCCCTCGTCAGCGTTGCATAGTGAATAAGTGCATGCTGGGGATACAAATACTGGTCAACCTGTTGCTTGCTCACAGCCTGCATTGCGGAGACCAACCGTCCGTAGTTCTCGGGGCGATTGTCTTCGGCAAAATCGTGCACCTGCAACAGTATCCGCCATCCCTCACTGGCCAGTGATTGAATTACCCCTGGAACAGCCGTGTTCTTTCCAAGGCTATGGTTGTGCCAGTGCAATAAAGCTTGATCGATACTCACCCCTTGAGCAGCAAACTGGTCTTTCAACTCACGCAGCATTTGTTGCTGACGCAGTGCCAAATCCGCAACAATCAATTTTTCAGAATCATAATCAAACCCCTCGAGGTTGATTAGCTCAACCGAATGAAGAGTCTCTGACGAAAGGCCACTGCAACGGTCGCCAGAGGCCAAAATGATCCTTTCGCAGTGCCCGTTCTCGCGAAGAGCACGCACGTGGTTCTCCACCACCTGCGTGACTCCACCACGCTCATAATGACAGTGAAAGATCACGACGATCACACGGACACCACTCTAAAAAAACGGTGCAAGGGTTGCCGCTTGCCTGCCAAACGGCTGGGAAGTTAAAGACTACCGATTGACGAGATTTCGACAACCCAATGCCGTTCTAAATCCTCGTCTCAACAGCATGGGGCCGCAAATAAGGTGCCAGAAGTCTGTACCAGACGGCACTCAAGCGCAAGATACACGCCCAAAACTCATTTTCTTAAACGCTTACGAATCTTTCAAAACCAGCGATCTTCTTGGACCTGACGCGTGCGAGAGAACACTGACCTGCCTACTTATGCGAAGGCATCACGCAGAAAACGCGTGATCCGGTGAAAAATCGAAGCATTCTGCACATCAACTCTGGCTCGTCCCGTTAGTCGAACCGGGAGCGGCGATGCTGTTGGCTCGAGCACAACTCGAACCTCGTAAAAGGGAGTGTACTCAAGATCAAGATCAGGGACTTCGATCCTGCCGCTGCGATGCAACTCATCAGGTATCTCCCGACTGGGCGAGGCTGCCAATTCTGACACCCGCCCACGGACCTCACCCTGTGCGTGATCATCTAAAAGCAGATGGACTCGCTGCCCCTTCCGTATTAACTCGATATCCTGCTGGGAAACAAACAGCACTGCTTCACGCGTTTTTGGATCTCCAATCACGCACACTTTCGTCCCTTCTTCCAGCCACGCACCCAGATTGGCAGGATCTAGTGGCGTCCCGAACCAATACCCTGGCTCTCGTTCTTCTGCCGTGGACTTCGCTCGTTTACCAACGGCAAATACGCGCCCATCATGAGGCGCACTCAATACCAGTTGACCTGCCAGCCTTTCACGCAGTTGCTGCTCTTTCTTTGCCTCACTCAAAGACCGCCCGATCACTGGAATCTGCAACCCAGCCTCACGACTCGTCAGTCGACGTTTTTTCAATCCATCCAATTGAACTTCCAATTGTTCAGAGTGCCCACGAGCTTGCAACAACTCAAGCTCGACAGACTCGTTGACCAGTGTGGCAACCACTTGACCAGCCTTCACGTCAGTTCCATTCACTACCGACCCGACCAACCGTCCCTCATTGGTAACAAAGACTGATTCAGCATCTCCAGGTTGAATCGTCATGAATGCGGTTGTGGTACGTGGCATAGGTACCAACCCGATCACCGCCACACTTCCAATTATCGCAGTCACCACCAGGATGGGACGTCGTGATCGGAAACTTTTTTGTCTTCCCCGATTTACAGGTGGTGTTAACACAGATCGAATCATTTTAAAAAATAGCCACGCGATTGCAGTCAACGCCAGTACACCAACTGCATCCGCCATTTCATAGCCCTCAGCAAAGCGATAAAGCATGAGCATGATCAAGCCAAAAATTGCGATGCGATACAAACCACTCAAGAGTCCGTAACCGGCCACAAGCAAATTACGTGTTGTGAATTGGTATGTATTGGTGATCGATGATGCCCACAGAAATCGCCTCACCCATTCCCTTAGAATCCCGATCGCTTCCGCCGACAGATTGGGAATTCCAACCGCGTCAGAAAGCATGTAGTAGCCGTCATACCTCAAAAGAGGATTCCCATTGAACAGCACAGTTGTCACCGAACACACAACCACGACGGTCGCACACACATCCCTGACAGGACCATCGACAGTGAAAAACCAGATCAGGGCAGCAATCGAGGCCAACGTCAATTCAGCCAGAATGCCAGCGGCGGAGATAAAAATCCGCTGCCAGCGACGCGGCAACATCCAAGCATCGGACACATCGCAATAGAGACATGGCACTCCCACAAGAAACATGACTCCAATCTCACGACACTCGCCACCAAACCGCTTGCAGGCAATCGCATGCGCAAACTCGTGCACGACTTTGGTGATTGACAGCACGCCAAACAACATCATCAACCCTGTCCCCGACTGCATACGCCCTGTCGCTACCGCTAGGTGCCCAGTCAGTTCACCAAAGTTGACAACCACACCACACGCTGCAAACAACATGAGCAGGCAGGCCAGCAGCAGTGCGAAAGGCGAAAAAAAAGAGGCAACATGGTGTGCCATTGAATCCAATATTTGATCAGGATTCACACCTGGCACTCGAATAGCCAAAGGATTTTTCCACCATGCTCGACGCACACCTGATTCGGGAATTCCCTCTTCTGTCCCGCATCGATCAACCAGCAACAAACCTTTCCGTCGTGCGTCAGCAAAAAAACGCACGATCGACTCAACTGAGAGATACTGAGGGGCAAAACGTGAATTACATTCGGATGCAATTTCCGCGACTGACCGACTTCCGTCCGCCAAGATCAAGATTTCCCTTTCCTGTTCACTGAAATAGGAAAAAGCACGAGACAGGGGATCTTTCACCACCCACATACGTTCACTCCCCATCCACACCGCTTTCTGGATCAGATCGGGACGCAACATTAATTCGGAAGCCGTGACGTTCATTCGTTCACACTCAAACTCAAACGCATGCCTGGCAAAACATCGAGATTGGCATTGTCAAACTCAACCCAAAACCGAATCTCGCCGCTCACTGGCTCCAACTCGCGGCTGATAAACTTCACGACCCCATCACGTTGGACAGTGCTTTTTTCACTGCGTTCAATCGTCAATTGCACTTCTTGACCGACGGCAACACGATCCAATTGATCAGCAGTGATAAAACCTTCCGCTCGAAGGCGATCCAAGCGGATCACACGAATCACCGGTTCGCCAGCTTTGACCCAGTCGCCCAGATTCCGGTACCTCTCGACGACCACACCATCAATAGGTGACTGGATAACTTGCATTGACGATGCCAACTCAGCAAGTCTCAACTGGTGCATTTGCAGCTTTGCCTGCAGATTCTGGACCCGCTGCTCTACTTTTGCCTGAGCCAATTCCAGTGTGTACCTGTCAACGCCTAGCTGATGACTGTTGGCAGCCTCAGCCTCAGCCTCGGCCTGCAACCCGTCAATCACACGCTCGAATTCAGCTTGCTTGGTTTCGAGCACCGTTCGTTCATAGCTCAAACGCAGATTGTCGATTTCAGATTGAGACACACTATCGACGAATTGCCGCCTCGCCTCGGTTGCGCGTTTGAGCTCATTTTCAGCAACCAATTCTGCCTTCTTTGACGCCTGCACACTGACATCATTCTCCGCCTTTCGGTCAGCAATTTGCTTTTTGAACTCATGTTCCTTCGCAAGTTGCATTTCCTGCGCCAACTTCTTTTCAGCAAGTTCCGCAGACAATCCACTCTGAGCATTCTCATTCGCTATTTCCAAACGTGTCCGCGCAAGTTCCTGCTCGATTTTGGTTTTGCGATCATCCAATCGTGCCAGTTCATCCCCAACACTCACCGATTTGCCTTCATCAACAGGGAGCACCGCGATGGCACCATCCTGCGACGCAGGAACGTCGACTGAGTCAATCAACACCACTTGCATCTCATTCACAACAATCGGCTCTGCCGCGATCAAACTAAGTGCCGTGCACGGAAGGCAGAACAGTAGCGTTCGAAAAGCGAAAACGAATTTGCTCATGTTGTTTTTCATAAATGACTCGTCACGAAATCAAAACCACGGATTACTCCGGTACCACTGTATCAACCCTCGGAACACCACAAAGCCCAATGGGTACTTACCACACTCAACTTGCGCGACCACGGTGGCCCCATCCCTCAGTTCACCAATCTGCTCGGTATTCAATGCAAAAGTAGCAGGGACGACTGCCTTACCCGACGGCTCAAGATTCGCGACTCCCGCGATCTCAGTGATTGCTCCCTGATAGGTCCGCGTGGGGTCCGAGCGAAGCCGAAACGAACAGCGGCATGGCATCAACTGTTGCTGCTGCAAAACATAATTGACATGCGTTTCCGGGACATCCAACTCAATTGTCCAGCCATCCGTTTCAGAGATAACATCAAGTAGATACTGGCCATGCGTCACGGGTCTGGACTGCAGTGATTGCGTCAAATCCCATCGATCCACCAAGCCATCCATAGGAGTGCGAATGGTCAAATTGGCTTGCTGACTTTCCAGCAGAACCAATTGAGCGTTGAGCCCTTCGATTTCTTTTCGAAGAACACGTTCTTCGGCAGCAACTTCAGTTTCGCGTTCACGATTGGAAATCGCGTTACCACGGGATCGCATCGCAGTTAACGAAACGAGGCGTGTTTCCGCGGTCGCCAGAGCCCCCTCGACAGTTCGACGCTGCAAGTCCAGTGCTGGGCTACGCAACTGAAGCAGCACCGCATCCTTGCTTACACTCTCGCCGTTCGCCACAAAAATCGCCGAAACGACACCTTCAGTGGGTGAAAACAACCGACTCTGCTCAGTTGCAACGACACGGCCTTCCACGGACAATCGCAACTCCATGGGAACAAAGAGCGCGGCGACGATTAAAATGACCAGAACGATGGTCGACCCTGCTATTTTTTTTCGGTTTGCAGGACTCCATACGCGAGACGCAATGAGGCCCCACCCAGAGTCCTCTCGCTTCAAAGCATCTCGTACTGCATCCTCAAGCGGAGGAAGCAAAGTTTGCATCTTTGGTTGAATTCGCTCAAGCTCATTCTCTGCAGCCTGAAAACGTTCTACCACCATGACAGCAACTGGCTTGTGACTTAGTGAATCACGTATCAAATGCATGTAGATTTCACGGAATCCTGACTGGTTGCAATAGGGTTCCAGTGCATCCGAAACAGCGACATCCAAGTCTGCAGCATTACCCACTTGATATTCGAAAGAGTCTGATTCAGACAACACGACCCCAACCAGTCGCTCCAATAAACGAATCTGACGTGCCCGTCGAATCACTTTTTGCCGAGCAGATGTTGTCACGAGCCGAAATCGTTTTCCACGACGTTGCAAGAGACTAACCCGATCAAACTGACAGGCGGATGCCAGCGTCGTCGCGATCGAACCAAAGGAATCACTCAAACCGATTCCCTGATTTAAACCACGAATTAAATCATCGCGATCGGTACGAGTGTTCACGCGTTGCTGCAACTCGTCCAACTCATCACGCAAAACGACCGGCGCCGTGAGATCAAGTAGGACTTCTGCCAATTCACCGATGGGTTCTCGGAGACTCAACTCCAATGCATGCTCAAAACAGAAATCAAGCTGCAGCCAACGGTCAGCTTGCAAGCGTTGACAAACATTGAATTGGGATCCGTGTTCATCATCAAACCAACGACAATGAGAAGTAAAACCAGAGTCCATCCCTGTGGCGGGTACGCCAGGTGATTCAGCCGCATGCAACTGAACACCGCTGCGGGCCAACAAAGTCACTTCCTCACCCCGCGCGACAGAGAGGGTAACAGCACCCGCATGCGTCGTGAGCCGCAATCCTCCGACGAGATCATCGAAAAACAAAGTTGCCCCGGAACTGCCGCGCGCAGCCGCCTCCACTCGCTCGATCAATGCTTCGGCATCTTTCCAAATGCCTTCGTTGCGATGAGTTGGATCTGGCATGGAAACTCGTTGACAAATTTACATCAGGAAACCGGTACTGTTGGTGAAGCTAATCCCCGATTTTAAGGGCATCGACCAACTCCATCGTGGAACATCATTTGTTTCACGCTGTTCCTTAGAAGTTACCGCATTTCCAACGGTTTTGATTGGACTGCCTGCAACGATTGGTACGAAAAAATCGATAGCTGCGTCTACCAAGGCAGCCGCAGAGAACACCGATGCGCACCCCAAACAGTAAAGCACGGCTTGAAATCTCGGTGAACCAAATCCCAACACCGCCGAAACCTCGCAAAAAGTGGCAAACGCCAGTTGCCGTGCTCGCGTGCGCGGTGGCTCTCGCTGGTTTGCCCGGATGCCGTAGCTACCGCAATCTGCCTGAAACGATAGGGAATCGTACAGACAAAATCGACAATCTCATGCGACGTGTGGATGCTGGGGCGCCCGCAGAGAACATCACTGAACTACCAGCTGCACCTCTCACCCTGAAGCGGCCAGAGGATCTCGACGCAGCAACCTACCGAGACATGACACTTGACACGGCTATTCGGCTGGCGATCGAAAATGGAGAGGTTTTGCGTAAGCTGGGAGGAATGATTCTCACCGATCCCGAACGAATCTACACCGAACAAACGATCCCGCTTCAAGTCACTGATCCGCAAACCGGTATCGAAGCAGCACTGTCAGCATTCGATGCCAATTTATATGCCTTTGGTAAATGGCAGAATAACGACCGCCGGTACAACAACCAATTCATTAGTGGCGGTGCGAATGCATTTCAGCAGGACACCCACGACTACGTCCTGCAAATGTCGAAATACACCGCGACTGGAGCACAACTGGCAATCCGCAGTATTACCGACTACGACGCCAATAACGCAACGGGCAACATCACGCCGAGTGCTTGGCAGACACAGTTCCAAGCTGAGATGCGACAACCCCTCCTGCAAGGCGGCGGTCTGACTTTTAACCGCATCGCCGGCCCGGGTTCGGTTCCAGGAAACTACAACGGAGTGTTGATTGCCAAAGTCAACAACGACCTGACAGCAGCGGAATTTCGACAACAACTGCGAGACTACATCAGCGATGTAATCACCGCTTACTGGGATCTTTACTTTGCCTACCGATCCTTGGACTCGAAACGTGATGCCCTGCAACGCAGCCAAGCGACTTGGCAAAGCTTTGCAGCTCTAAAGAACAACAACCGCCGAACCGGTACCGATGAGGCGATGGCACGTGAGCAGTACTACCGATTCAAGTCAGACGTCAATGACGCGATTTCTGGGCAGCTTGGTGTACAAACCATAGAACGGAACCTGCGACTGCTGATCGGCATTTCAATCACGGATGGGGTATTGATACGGCCTGCTGATGAGCCAAACGAAGCGCCACTGGTATTTGACTGGGACTCCATTGCAATTGAAGCGGTTCAACTTCGCAGCGAATTGCAGCAAACGCGTCTGAAGGTCAAACGCGGCCAAATGGAAGTCCTCGCTGCCAAAAATTTCCTGATGCCGGAGCTGGATCTTGTTTCGACCTATCGTATTCGCGGCCTTGGCAAGCATTTAGCTGGCGATGACAGTGCCTTCGGCGAACTTGGGTCAGGCGATTACCAGGAATACGAAGCAGCCGTCGAACTACGGATGCCCGTGGGATTCCGTCAAGCCCATGCGGCGGTCCGCAATGCACAACTGAAAGTACAACGACAGAACACGCTACTGCGTGAGCAGGAGCGGCGAATCCTGCGTGACTTGACCAATGACGTTGTTGAGTGCGACCGAGCCTACGTGCAAATGCAAACGAACATGAATCGGTACTTAGCAGCCACTGACGCTCTCAAAGGGATGGAAACCAATCGCGGCAATGGACTGCCCATCAGCCTGGAGCAATTGCTCGACGCCCAACGCCGTGCCAGTGAAGCCCAGACCAAGTATTATCTGTCGCTTTCGCAATATGCAATTTCGACGAAAAACGTGCAATACCAGCAGGGTACGCTGTTACACGCAATTCATCTCATGGTGCTTAATGAGCAGCCTGAAACGATCTCCATGGAAGACATTCTTCCGGAAAACGTTCCGGCTGCGGCCCCGTCCAAGCCCTGATATCGGTTCCCGATACGACGAACATCGGTTCCGCCTCAACCTTGGTTCTGCCTCCACGCGGTGGAACAGCAGGCCTCTTTCCACGGTAGGAGTGGGAACACATTACGCGTCGCATCAGGTTTTCTGGCATTGCGACGAGTCCGGAAAAAAGAGGTTCCCGGCGTGTCATAGCAGGGTCTCTTGTCCGATGACTAAACTTGTGTAGCCTACGGAAAGCGGTCTCACACCAACCATCGGCCTTCATGAGAAGTCAATGACACCCGAACAACTCATCCAACGTTGCCATGATCTGATTGGCTCAGTTCCAGAAGATGCAGACCCATCTAACGGTGAATCGTTGATTGGTTTCTTTCAGTCTTTTCGTCCCGACGGTCTGGCCTTGCAGGGGATTTTTGACGGCATTCCTGTCGCAACTGAGTTGCAAACCCGTCTCGACAATCTATTCATCGCCGCGGGCAATGATCGCCGTCCGGAAGGGGGACGGGACGCTTATTTTGTGATTCGCAAACCAGAGCCACTTGACCCCACAGTGGCCAGCGAACTTACGCAACAGTGGCTTGATGGAATCCGGCAATTCGCGAAGACCATGAATGTTTCAACGATCCTTGATGCGTTGCAACCCGATGTCAAAGTGCGAGTACTGGAGGGTATTCCACCAAAGCACCCAAAAGACGACGCAGAGAAATCGAATCTTCTTAAGGCGGTCCAGCAGGACACATCTCACCTAGTTGAAAAGGTTGATGCAGGGCCACTACCTGCCATTTTGAGACCTGCCTATTACTTCACAGCTTGCGACGCCATGCTTCGCGATTACTTGATGTGGCCGTTTTACGCAAACGCTACCGGACTTGCTGATCCGCTCGCTCCCTACTTTGAATTATGGCGACACCGTGCCAAATATCGAATCTTTGGGGAATCCCAAATCGATTTGTATCTACCATGGCATCCTGATTGACCTCGACTGCTAAACTTAGGGTCTGTTCAAGAATAGTCCACAGGTTCGAGGAAACGATGATTCGTCTCTACGCATTGCTGACCGTTGCAGTCTTTTTCTGTCCTAACGCTCGATTCACTTTCGGAAACGACGATCGCCCAAACATCGTATTCATTTTTGCTGATGATCAGTGCTTTGAGACGATCCACCAGTTAGGCAACCCCGAGATACAAACACCAAACCTCGATGAATTGGCGCGGCGTGGAACCACATTTTCACATGCCTTCAACATGGGTTCATGGAGTGGGGCAGTGTGTGTTGCCAGTCGTACGATGTTGAATACTGGGCGTTTTGTATGGAATGCTAATGCCGTTCATTCAAAATCTGAACAGGAGCGACAACAAGGCCGTTGGTGGAGTGAATACATGAAACGGGCCGGCTACCGAACTTACATGACCGGTAAGTGGCACTGCAAAGCAAGTGCAGAAAAGTCTTTTGATGTAGCCCGCGATATCCGCCCCGGCATGCCCAAAGCGACGGCGACTGGCTACAACCGGCCTGCTGCTGATGGCTCGGACCCATGGTCTCCCTCAGATCCAAAATTTGGTGGATTCTGGGAAGGCGGCACCCATTGGAGCGAAGTGGTAGCAAACCATGCTCAGGACTTCATGAAAGACGCTGCCGCGAACGATTCTCCTTTCTTCATGTATTTGGCATTCAACGCGCCGCATGATCCTCGCCAGTCACCCGCAGAATATGTAGCCCGATATCCTTCGGATTCCATTTTAATTCCAGACAACTTCCAGCCACGCTATCCTTATGCTAACGAGATTGGCTGCGGAACCCGATTACGGGATGAGCGTATTGCTGCCTTTCCGCGCACCCCGAAAGCAATTCAAGTCCATCGACAGGAATACTATGCGATCATCACACACATGGATGAAATGATTGGCCGCATCCTCAAAGCCCTGCAGGCATCAGGCAAGGCTGACAACACATGGATTTTCTTCACCGCAGACCATGGTTTAGCAGTGGGTCAGCACGGTCTGCTGGGAAAACAAAACATGTATGACCACAGTGTCCGTGTTCCGTTCATTGTTGTTGGCCCTGGAGTGTCCTCGGCTAAAAAAATCACTGAGCCGATCTATCTTCAGGATGTGATGCCAACCACCCTGGAACTTGCCGGTGTCAAGCTGCCAGAACACGTTGAATTCAACAGCCTTCTCCCTCTGCTTAAGGGTGGCTCCAGTCCCTACGACAGCATTTATGGTTGCTACCTTTCGAAACAGCGCAGCATTCGAACAGATAGATACAAATTGATGGCTTACCCAGATGCGAAGGTACTGCGGTTGTACGATCTCCAGCAGGACCCAACCGAGACGCACGATCTAGCTCAGGAGGAAAAAATGAAACCTGTCGTTGCCGATATGTTCAACCGCCTGATTGCCTTACAGGGAAAAATGAACGACGATCTGGATCTCAGTGCACTTGCACCTCAATGAATTTCTAACGCTGCATACGGACAGATCGATACTTCCTATTGGTCTCCACTGGCCAGATCCGTAAAGTATCGTGAATTGCACCCTCCTGCGTTCGAAATTCAGCGTCTACCGCTGAATCAGATCTCCCCTCATCGATGACCCTCCATGTTGCCATTTGACATACAAAGTCGGACCCGTTTCATATTCGGCGAGGGTACGATTTCCGGACTCGGGGCACTCGCCCGCGAGTACAAGCCTCGCTGCGTGCTGGTGGTCAGTGACCGTGGGATCATGGAGGCTGGTCATGACACTGCCGCTCTCAGTTCATTGCGAGAGGCTGGACTCGAGGTGGCATCATTTCACGACTTCTCCGAAAATCCGACCTCAGCGATGGTCGATGCAGGGGTACAGCGAGCCAGAGAGGTGAAACCTGATTTACTGGTCGGTCTGGGAGGAGGCAGCAGCATGGATTGCTGTAAAGGCATCAATTTTGTCTACTCGTGCGGAGGCACCATTCATGACTACCACGGCGTTGGTAAAGCAACCTGTGATATGCTGCCCATGATTGCGATCCCGACAACCGCCGGCACTGGCAGCGAAGCCCAGTCGTTTGCCTTGATCAGCGATGCTGAAACACACACTAAAATGGCTTGTGGTGATCCCCGTGCCGCCTGTCGTGTTGCGATACTGGATCCTGAGTTGACCCTGACCCAACCAACCGCAGTTTCGGCCCTGACAGGCATCGATGCGATCTCACACGCGATCGAGACCTATGTTACGAAACGACGCAACGCGATCTCAACAACCTATAGCCGACGCTCATTTGGCATGCTGGCCGAAGGATTCTCCCGCGTGCTTACGCACCCAGATGATTTGGAAGCGCGCAGTTGTATGCAACTAGGTGCTTGCCTGGCTGGAATGGCGATCGAAACATCGATGCTGGGGGCGGCCCACGCGACAGCCAATCCTTTGACGGCGCACCACGGGATCACTCATGGTCAGGCAGTCGGGCTAATGTTACCTGCAGTTGTCCGAATGAATGGCGTAGAACATGCTCCTTGGTACGCTGAACTGGTCCGAGAAGTCGAGCCCGGCGTGCGTGTCGAAGACGGCCCTGAGCGACTTGCTACGATGCTCACGCAATGGCTCAAAGAGGCCAATCTAGCCACCTCGCTTGAGGAATTATCGGTCCCACAGGAGGGGATTGAGCAATTCACCGAGGACGCATTGAAACAATGGACAGGTACATTCAATCCGATTCCGCTGGATGCGAAACGCGTCAAGGACCTCTATCAGTCGGTAGCCTGAGAAACCTGGCAGACAGCGAACGGGCAGCATGTTTGGGCAAATTTGCGGTTTGAGCGGAAGTCAGCCACAATAGGAGAGGGCAGGAGGTCCCGCACTCATCTTTTCATCCTCTCCAGCGAGGTGCTATCCCGTCATGTCTTCCGCCACCGAAGGAACCTCTCCATCCGTTCTCGCACCATCCCACGCCGGACACGGCGAGGGTGGCTGTTGGAGACAGGTACGATTTGAGGATCTAAGCAATTCTCCTATGGACGAGCCTCGTGCCGACGAGCCGAAAACAACGTCCGAGCCTGCCGAAACTCCCCATCCAAAGGCACGTCTTGAAAGGCGTCAGCAACTGGAGCACCATCTCAAAGGGAGTCCAACAGATCTTGATGGGTTCATGGAACTGGGGCGTATTTATCGAGCGGACAATCGCCCGCTCGAGGCGAAACGAATCTTTGAACAGGCAAGGCAGGTTTTCCCCGAGGAGCAGGAGTTGCTGTGGGAATACGAAGAAGCCGTTCTCGCGCGATCGTTGCAGCAGTATCGTGAAGTCAGTGACCTGGCTGCGAGACTTGATACTCTTGAAACAGAAAGAGAGCTGAAACGTAGTCAGAACGACTGGGCAAGGCGACGCATCGAGGTGTGCAAAGCGAGGCTTACTCGGGACCCAAGCCTGCAGCACTTGAAGATTGCGTTGGCTGAAGCCATGTACGATGCTGAGATGCATGAGGATGCCATTACAACTCTGGATGAAATTCTTGATCAAGACGAGCTGTCGCCAACAGCATACTTGATCAAAGGCCGCTGTTTACTCGCATCCGGAAACCACCTTCAAGCGATGGTGGCTTTGCGAGCTGTCGCTCTGCGACGAGCGGTCGTTGCACCGCTTAAAACTCGACTTATCGCATTGAAACTGCTATGCGAAACAGCCGAAAAAATTGGCCTGGCTCTCACGCTGGCAAAATACAAACAACATCTTGCTGAAGCAGAGCGTGAGCTGGCGCAACGCATTGCGTCAAGCAAGTAGCCGGCAATCATTTCAACCTTTTACACACAAGAAGCCAGCCATGAACCAAGCCATCGCCGACCCCGAACAGCTTCGCCAATTTGCTGCACACCTGCATCGATTCACAGAAGAGATCAAGAATCTATCGAGCAATTTATCTGGACACATGAATCAACTGGAACAGACATGGCGAGATGAGCAGCAACGTAAATTCGCTGATGACTTCAATTCCCAGATGCAGCAAATGGGACGTTTGATCAAGGCCAGTGAGGAACACGTTCCCTACCTGCTTCGCAAAGCAGAGCAAATCGACGCTTACTTGGGGCGTTAACACCAGTGGTCAAAAGCAACGTCAGAAGCATCGAATCCTTGGAAGCTTTCCATACGGGGCTAACACGTCTTTCAAGTGACTGGGAGAAATCAATCCAAGAGATACGGATGCTTGTCCAAAGGGCAGCATCGCACTTTAGCGAGGATCGCCCACGTTACTGGCAGCAACAAACGCAACTTGCCGAACGTGCGGTGAACGAAGCCAAAGACAATTTGGCTCAAAAGCGAGCAGCGACTCGGCCGGGTGACCGCCCAGCTGCTACCGAAGCATCGAGGAAGGTGCAAAAGACGGAGCTTCGGCTGCGACACTGTGAATTGAAGCAAAAGCAGGCGAAGTCATGGTCGATTGAAATCTCTCATCAATGCGATCAGCTTCTGGGACCGCTTGCAGACGTGGCGGAACACTGCGAATTACTGCTCCCTGCAGCCGCAAACGAGCTTCGCCAGATGATCACTGAGCTTGAGAAGTACGCAGAGCATGGAAAGCGAGCTAACTGACAGAGATTTGGATCCTTCTACGCTTTTCAGCGGTGTCAAAATGGATCAAACTCATAGCCTCGTGACAGACGCTCAGGAATTTCATTCCTGTCCACCATTGGATACTCACACCACCCGCGTGAAGATCCAATACCGCCCCCACAATGAATCGCTCATTCATGACCACTGCAAATCTCAACATCTTCGATCGACTTAGCAACCACCGTGGATCTCCAACCGAGATGCTGGATGAAATGGTGGGGCATTTCCGAGACTCCCGCAGCCCCATGGAATTGTTCGAAGCGCTGAAAATGCGAATTCGCGACAAATTAGGGTTACCGCTGGTTTCAAACGAAAACGAGCCCTCGCGACCTGAAGACGTTGAGCGTCAACTGGAAGTCGGACTGTTGGATGCGTGCCGTGAAGCAGGCACGATGTTGATCGAAGACGGCAGGGTCGGCGAAGGCTGGATGTACCTGCGACCAACCGGTGATACTCAGTTAGCCAAAGATCTGATTTCGAAACTCGAAATAACCGAGGAAAACTATGAGGACATGATCCAAGTGCTGCTGCATGAAGGGATTGATGTCGCACGCGGCTATCAGGCGGTGCTCGATCAGCAGGGTACCTGCAACAGCATCACACTCTATGAGCAAGCCTTGAACAATCGCAGCAAAGCAGATCAACGAGCAGCCGCACGCTGCCTACTGAATCATCTCCACAGTGAACTCTGCGAACTCGTACGTGGCGATATCGCCCGACGAGAGGCCCCCGCCGGAGACGACGAAACTCTGGCGGAGATGATTGAGCAGCGACGTTGGATACTGTCAGATGGAGGCTATCACCTCGATACAACTCATCTCTCATCAACTGTCCGGATCGCGACGGTTCTGGAAGATGAGGAGAGCCTACGCAAAGCTTGGGAACTGACGCAATATGGTCGGCGTCTGCACCACCAATTCCAGTACCCCGGCGATGAACCGTTTGTTGATTTTTACCCCGCTTACACGGCCTTCTACGCGATTCTGCTGGGTGAGAATGTTGACGCGGGCCTGAAGGTATTCGAACGCAAAGCGCGGTCAGTCGACACAACTGAACACGGAACGGCGGCGGTAGAAACTTATGTTGATTTGCTTGATCGGATTGGACGCCATCAAGAAGCCATCGACATTGCTATTGAACTGGCACCTAAGGACCTGCCACCACAAAGAATTGTTCCGATGTTGATAGAAATTGCTTCGCGAGTCCCAGAATCAACCTCTCAAGATGGCTGGCAATCCATCTTGGATTACTGCCGCAAACATAACGACATTCTCGGCTATGCCGCCGTACTCCATGCATCGGGAACAGGGGCAAGCTGATCCGGGAATCTCACAGATACATACCCACAAAACCATCAGCTGAATCACTCTGCGCCTGAATGGCTTTTATGCGTGCCTCCGTCTGGGCCAAATCCCCTGCAGCAATGTAGCGATCAAACTCGACTAAGACGGCATGCTGAACACTCTCGGATAAAAATCCAACAACAGGGGCGTTCAACCATCCGCAGGTTTCGTCGTCCAACTTCACGCTGACATCCACCGCTTTGGTCTGCTGATCATTTTCCCCCGTCATCACGGTGCCCTCAAACTCAAAACTGACTCGACCACAGCCAGGATCGTTGGTTAGATGATAGGTACATCGCCCCCGATGCAAATAGTAAGTGTTATGCGATCCATGCTGTGCCATGGCTTCCTTCACACGCAACACAAACTGCTCATAGACCGGCGAAGCATCCACGGGAACATCCAAACGTGTCACGCTACGAAGCGGCAGGCAATCAAACTCAATCTCAACCCATTGACCGGCCATGCTCGCCCCCTGGCTAAAAATTCAAGTGAAGAATTAATTTTCAAACGACGAATGCCCCAACCACAAAGCATTTTCAACGTCGTATTGCATCGCAGTCTACCGAAATCCCTGAGCCATCGCGATGGAGGTCCCCAAGAAGCCAACATCGATTGCAGAGGATGATCTCGCACCCCATCAGCAAGGCGGCGATTCCCAAATCGCATGCAGCGTGGCTCAAATCAACTTTTTGAAGACTCGCAAACAAAACGAAACCACTGTCGTTCCCCACAAATTACTTTGATAGCCTGAGTTCAGCTGAAAACCCAAGGGCCCTGTGAACACGCTCGAGGAACGGCATCTCAAGCAGGGCACGATGCAACGAATATACATGACCGACCATGGCAAACTGCATCCAGACACCTGATCGCCCTTGGGAACGAAGAGCTAGGGAGTCCCACTGAGAGCATCGAGTTGACTTTCGATCTTCAGATGCTTCTGTTCGATCTGCTGCTCCAACTCGGCATTCTCCTGCTCCAATCGATTCAGCTCGGCAACCATGGCCTGTGCTTCCGCTGTGATCTTTCCCTTGTATTCGCTGATCGACTGTTTCTCAACCCGAAACTGCGTCAGGTCCTGCTCCAGCTTCAATTTGACTTCTTGATTGGTAACCAACAGTTGGTCGGTCTTGCTAATCGCTTCCGTCAAGAGCGACTCTTCGGCGGTGAGCTCTGCCTTCTTGTCAGCTAGCGACATCAAGTTCAGACGGATGCGTCGCAACACAAACCCATAATCATTGAGTGGACGCAGGAAGAAACTACCTAACTCTTCAGCAACACCCTGGTCAATCAACTCTGCTGCACCCTCACTCTTCAGTAACAACTTGTCACCTTTTTTGAGGACAATGAAGCCATCAGCGCCGTGCTGCAACGCAGCATCAAGCGCCCTACCGTTTCCATCGAAGAATCCACCGTCGTCCAAGGTTCGTTTATCGGGACTATCCACCTCGATTCGATGGGTCTGCGTAAATTGCAATTCGACCCATTTAGTCGCTGGAGGATCATCTGGCTTTGACGCTCGTCCATCCTCTAGGTAGGCCAACCGTGTCTCGTCGGAAGCGTCTTTGAATAATTCCTCCACGAGCTCCTGGTCGACTACGCCCAGACAGTTTTTATCATCTGGCTGACTGAAGGGCTTGATGAAGGGAACGTGACCGTCAGGAGGCAACAGCTCACACAACAACCAACTACGTGCTTTCCCGTCGTTGATATAGTCCAACTGGTATTGCTCGAGCGTCCCAGTTGGGACAAGAGTTACTTGATTTGGATTGCTGGCCTGAACGATGAACTCACCGAGGTAAAAGTCCGGCACCATCATCTGATTGTCATCGGCTACCTCGGAAAAACCGTAAACCAACGTTTCGGGCGGGACCAACGGTTGTGCGTTCGCTGCGGGCGCCGCGGGCTGACCGCCGAGGTTGTCCGCAGGAGGCGGCCCCAGCGAAATCGACATTGGATTCTGATTGGCACCTTTCATTTGCAAGTTCCGCCAACGACGCCCCGCTTCGATTGCCAGCGATGAAAGGTCGCTTTGAAGGTCGATCAATCCTCCACTACGGGATGCTTCGGCACCCACGGCTTCACCGAGAGTGATATCTGCTGTCTCGGCTTTGACTTGAGCCAGACGAATTTCGAGTGACTCCAGCACCTCGTGCCAAGCAGATCGACTTCGTAGCACACCAGCCGTGGGGAAGAGAAAGACGAGGGCTAGCAACATCGTCAGCACAACGGCGACGATATTGAACCAACGCCAGTTAGAGGCGGCTTTCCAAACGACGACAGCAAAGCCGACCAGTAACAGGAACAGCACGCTTGCGAGAATTATGTCGGGAAGACTCATGTTCGCTTTGCAATCATCATGGCAAGAGATGGACGTACATCTTCTGAATCGGCATCAGCACACCCGTATCAACGCACTGTTTCTCAGAGGAGTGGCAAAAAATGCCTATAAGAGATAGTAAGTTGGGCTATTTGTAACGTCAAGGATTTCTCGGTTACCACGCTGAAAGAGCAATGTTTTTGTCGCCACGATCCCTCCTCCACGCCCAGTGCTGCTCCAAACCTCTTCTCAAGACCGTAAAAACCGTCAAGTATCGCCCAGACGGCACCAGCGAACTCCCTATCCAGACCTCGATTGTAACGGGGGGGGCATATTGCTGGATTAATCCACCGAACCGGTCGAACTGATCTAAAGCGCGGATCTACGAATCCGGTTTTAGCAATCCTCATTAATCTGACGTATTGTACAGTTTTGGCGGTCATGCGACTTATGAAACCCATCCAGCGAACCCACCTTGGAATGCTCGCCCTTCTCGCATTTGCCGCATTGAATGCGTTGGGATGCCACCGGCAATACTACCGCGAGCAGGCAGATATGGAGGCATATCACCTGATTGACCAGAAAGCGGCTGCTGTTGCGCGACCGCCCAACGTGCCGCTCAGGATTGACGTTGATCGCAGAAGCCGCATGTTCAACCCGTTTGACCTCGATTTTCAGCCCATGCCGCTGGATGACCCAGCGTCCTACAAGTACATGCAGTGCGTCGATGGGCGTCGGGGCTATCCACTCTGGGAAGCTGCCGGGCTGACCAATGGAGCCGAGAGCCCTGATTGGTGGCAATTCCTGCCTCTCAATGAGGATGGAGTTCTGGTGCTGAACGCCGAAAATGCCACGCAGATTGCATTGCTAGAATCGCCAGCCTACCAAGAGCAGCTTGAGGCGTTGTACTTTCTCGCACTCGATGTTAGTGGTGAGCGTTTTCAGTTCGATACCCAATTCTTTGGAGGCGCCGAGACCATCCTCGGTACGAGACGCGGTGGTCCAACAGAGCTTGAGTTCGGAGACCGCAACATGAGAATGAGTCGCAACTTTGCCACGGGCGGCAATTTACTGGTCGGCCTCGCGAATGAGATTGTATGGAACTTGGGTGACTCCAGCACAAACGCAACTGCTAACGTGCTTGACTTCACTCTCTTGATGCCGCTGCTACGCAACGCCGGTCGCGACAAGGTGATGGAAGGGCTGACACAATCGGAGCGAGAGCTTTTGGCAGGCGTCAGAGCATTTGAAAGATTCCGTCGAGGCTTTTATGTGGATATCACCACTGGCAACCGCGCCAATGTGAACGTACAGACTGCAGCGGGGAATATTGCACTCTCTCCCAGAGGCTTCACAAGTGGTTCAGGATTCATCGGTCTCCTGCGGACACAACTGGAAATTCGCAATCTCCAAGAAAACATTACGCGCAACCGTGAAATCCTGCTCGTGTTCGAAGACTCACTCATCGAATTATTGACAACAATTCCAGCATCACAAACCATCGTTTCACAACGCTTGAATGTTGCACAAACACGCCAAAACCTGACCAATTTACTCACGTCCCTCGTTGCACAGCAGGCCAGCTTCCAACTCCAAATCGATACATTTCTTCGAACATTAGGACTACCACCCTACATCTGTGTTGAGTTGGACGATCCTATCCTGAAGCAATTTGAGTTGATTGACCAGCGACTTTTAAAACGACGTGAAGAATTAAGTATTCTGCGTGCAAACGTTGGTGAGCTGAACATCGAAATTCTGGAACAGAGTGAGTTCAAAATCAACGCAGACACTGGGTTACCAGTTTCTCAAATCGAATGGACGCCCAAACTGGCTGAATCGCTTCAGAAACTTGAAACTGAATTAGAGCCTCTGGAAAACTTTCTGCGGGACGTGATCAAAACCGACTTGCCAACCGTCCGTGACGATATTGCTGATTTTGAAGTTGCTATTCCGCAGCGTGCCCGCCAAGCAGAGACTCTGAAAACTTTGTTCACTTCAGAACAAGGCAGCATCTGCGGTCTGCTGAATGTATCTGATATCGACGAGTCAATTTTTGACACCTCAAAATTGGCAGGTCTGCTAGTCGATTTAGTCGACGATCACACGAAACTGCAAGGGCGACTGAATGCCTAT
>Ga0315322_10000082_pt1 | contig 56312 bp, 40 predicted proteins | sample M110021515metaG_FD_203461 | JGI IMG/M metagenome (GOLD analysis project Ga0315322, IMG submission 203461) | Ammonia-oxidizing marine archaeal communities from Monterey Bay, California, United States - M1 100m 21515 | ecosystem: Environmental > Aquatic > Marine > Intertidal zone | place: USA... | reverse complement strand
GCCAGAAGCCCCTGGGTCAGGTATCCATCGAAGATCGAAGGAAACAGCGTGATGATGTCAAAACGCATGGTTAGTTGCTTGGATCAGTGAAGTAACACAACGGAGTCTGTGACGATGATGTTCCCATTGAACATCGGTTGTGACAGCTCACCTATCCTGCCGCACCAGGCGTTCCTCTCTCACTCGCTGGCGGTTTCCTCTGACGAAACTTCTTCTGCTGCGGGTTCGGCTGCTGCCTCTTCCGACTCAGGTGCTGCTTCGGCTTTGGGTTCCTCTTCCTGCTTCTTGGCTGGTTTGGCGGGCGCTGGAGCAGGCGTGTAGTCCTTGCGCTTGCTCAGGCGATCCATGGCTTCCTGCTGAGCTTCCAAATGGCTGCCATTGGTCCCGTACTTCTTGATCAGTGTTGCCACTTTGTCACTGGGTTGAGCACCAACGCTAAGCCAATAATCAATGCGTTCAGCTTTCAGCGTGACGCGTGCATCTGTCTCGGGACACATGGGATCGTATGTTCCCAATTCTTCGATAACACGACCATCGCGTGGGCTGCGTTTGTCCATTGCACAAACTCGGAAAAACGGGCGATGGGTCCGGCCCATCTTTTTCATTCTAATGCGAACTGCCATACGGCTTTCACTCCAAAGGGTTGGTAATCAACTTCCAGTCTGACTTCCTGGGATTGAATCTCAAGTCAATTTTTGATCTTCAATGCCGGGTCGATGCCGGTACGCCCGGCAAATTTGGTTTGTTGGAAACGCGACTAACGTTTTCGCTTCATTTTGCGTTTCAGTTTCTCGCGTTCTTTTTTCTGTTTGGCTCTTTCACCAGGAGTCAAGCGTTTGCCTGTTCCTTTCTTGACCTTCATTCCTTGCATGCTGGGGTCATTCATCGCCCCACTTGCTTGCAGTTGCTGCATCATCTTCATGCGGTCACCGGCACCTTTGCCAGCCATGCCCTGCATGAGAGGTTTCATCACGTCAAATTGTTTGATCAGTTGCGTTACAACGGGCGTTTGAACTCCTGCACCATTGGCAATGCGAGTTCGGCGTTGTGCATCAATGAGTCTTGGGTTTTTGCGCTCTTCCATCGTCATGCTGTTGATTGCACCGATGGTTTGGCGGATCCCGCCCGCTGCTTCGTCGCTCTCTAGGACATCCTTGAACTGGCCCATGCCTGGCATCAGGCCCATCATTTTGCCCATCAGTCCGGGCTTGGCCACCTTTTCCATCATCGTCTTGAAATCATCGAGCGTGAAATCGCCCGAAGCCATTTTGGCTTCCAGCTCTTCACGTTCTTTTTCATCGACGATTCGGTGAGCTTCTCGGGCCGCAGCAACGATGTCGCCCATGTCCAGGATGCGACCCGCCATCCCCTCAGGTCGGAAGGGTTCAAGAGCGTCAAAGTGCTCACCCGTACCGATGAATTTGATCGGGACACCCGTGACGTGCTTGACTGACAGCAACGCACCACCACGTGCATCACCATCAAGCTTGGTCATGACAACGCCATCGAGCTCTAGTGCCTCGTTAAAAGCACCTGCACTATTGACCGCATCCTGACCCGTCATGCCGTCAACAACCAAGTACACCTGGTCGGGGCTGACGCGTTTGTCGATGCGTTGCAGTTCCGCCATCAACTCTTCGTCGATAGCCAGACGTCCAGCAGTGTCGAGGATGACGACACGGGCGTCTTCTGCTTTTGCCTTCGCTACACCAGCTTGGCAAACTTTGACAGGGTTCTGGTTTTCTTTGTCGCTGTAGACCGGTACGCCGAGTTGATCACCGATCACGTGCAGTTGATCGATCGCAGCTGGACGCTGAAGGTCAGCCGCAACTAACAACGGCTTGATGTTCTCTTCTTTCAACAGCTGCGCAAGTTTGCCGCAAGTTGTTGTCTTACCACTTCCCTGCAGACCACAGAGCATGATGATCGTCGGCCCTTCTTTCTTCAAATGCAATGAAGGATCAACGGGACCAAGGATTGAAACCAGTTCGCTGTGAACGATGTTGATCAATTCTTCGTTTGGTCGCAGGCTCAATAGCACCCGCTTGCCGAGGGCTCGTTCTGAGACCTGCGCCATGAAGTCCTGGACGACTTGATAGCTGACGTCGGCCTCGAGCATTGCCTTTTCGACAATCTCCAGCCCATCACGCATATTGCCCTCGGTCAGCTTGCCCTTACCGGACAAGCTCTTGAAAGCCGACTGCAGACCGTCAGAGAGGGACTCAAACACGAAGATTCAATACAAGACTGGGGGACCAAGGCGTCAGTGGCAGATGCCACGGTTGGACCACTGAACAGAAGAACATCCACCCCGTTACGGGGCGGTGTGGTCCGGCAACGCGACAGTTTACGCTTCGAGGGCTCGCTTTGTAAATGGAGTCCCCACGCCTATTTTCGTCGTAATTTGCAGGTTTATTGATCCGAACGCAGCGCTGACAGGACCAACCCGTGCAATTTGCCGTTGGTTCCGACCGCATCTCCTCCACGACTTGTTGTATTTCCGGCCCAATCTGAGAAATTTCCGCCTGCCTCTGTCACGACAGGCAGAATCGCGGCCACGTCCCATGCATTGCATTCAGGATCGACCATCACGTCGGCTCTTCCTGTCGACACCATCAAGTAGCCGTAACCGTCTCCCCAGCTACGCGTCAGCCACGCTTCCTTTTCCAGCTTTTTGTAGTTCTCTGCTGCATTTCGGGCGTCAAACGAGTCCACTTGGCTGGTTACGAAGACTGCTTCACTAAGTTTGGACTTGTTCGAAACCGTTGCGCGTTTCCATTCGTCGTTAGTGGACTGCCGATGCCAGCAGCCTTTTCCAATCGCCGCAGCCACCATTTCGTCCATCGCTGGAATGAAGATGACTCCCGCCAACGGTTCCCCCTCAAATTCCAACGCCAAAAGTGTGGAATAAAGGGGGACTCCGCAGACGAACGATTTTGTCCCATCGATGGGATCGACCACCCAGCGGTAAGGCGAAGTGCCTGTCTGTTCCGAGAATTCTTCCCCCTGAATCGTGTCATCTGGAAAACGTGAGACAATTTCCCGTCGAACCAGCTGCTCCGCCTCACGGTCTGCTACCGTTACCGGTGAATCGTCCGCTTTTGCGTCGATAGCCAAATCGGCTCGCCCAAAGTAGGCAAGCGTGTGTTTACCAGCAGCCTGAGCGACTTCGATCATCGCAACCAAGCGGCCTTGTCGTTCGTCTGCCCACGAGTGCGGACCCTCATTGCTGCCCGTTGCTTTTTCCATGACTAGTCCTTTTGAGGGGATTGTTTCCTCGGAGCTTCGACGTTGTGGGTGTTCTTAATGTGCCAGAACTCTTCATTTTTCAGCTCTCGACGTGCCAGATTACGAATTGTACTGGCCTGTTTGGGACTCAACTTTATTTCTCAGTTGAAGCGACCTCGACGTGGATTTGTATCCTCACGATTCGAGCTGGCAACGCAACCGTCCAAAGCCGCTGCCGTCCTCGGGGAAGCGACACCGCAAAAATTTATTGAATGCGACTGAGCGAGTCGATTTACGACCTGCTTTAGGCTTTCTGAGACTTGGATTCGGATTCATTCTTATCCCCGCCCGGCGCCACGTTTTCACTGGAATCAGCAAGATTACCGGGAAAGAATGACTGGTAAAGCAGCATTCCCGCACCAACCACTAGCAAACTATCCGCGATGTTGAAATTTGGCCATGGATCGAGGAACGGGACACCGGGGATCTGAAACAGAATCCAATCACGAACCCCACTCTGCCATTCGGGGAAATAGCCGGTTTCATTGACCCACCAAAGCCCCAGACGATCGTACAAATTGCCGATGATCCCCCCGGTAACCAAACCTAAAGCGGATGTCAGCCACAGCGAAACCGCCGCTTTGAACCAAAACAGCCAGACACAGATACCGATGGCCGCAATGATCGAAAAAATGGCGAAGATGGTCCCTTTTCCGGCCCCTAGGCCAAACACCGCTCCAATGTTGACGGCGGTTTCGATCCCAAAGTATCCCTCAACGATCCACCAAATGTCCTTATCGCCGGGGAGTCCTCGCCAACGGAATATGAACGATTTTGACCACAGGTCAGCGATACCTCCAAGGATTGCCAAGCTGAAGAACAAAATGAGCCGCGATCGAGGCACCACGGATTTGTCGGTTGGATTTCGCGTAGAAATAGGCGGATTCGGTGAATCTGTTCGTTTGGTAGCCTCGGCCATTGATGAATCTCCACCATTGGGGCTGGGTTCAGTCGTGGTTTTAGGTCCATCCATGGCATGTTGAGGTGGAAAAGGAGTGGGGACGAAAATCGTTTGGACGTTAGAATACCCGTGGGCTCATGCCCAGTCGAATTTGGCACTTAGGCCGTAATCTTCGACACATTTTCGACCTTGGACCAAACCCGAATCCAGCGATACAGTCTCACTGCCGATCTACTGCATAATAGAGCCGAACCTGGTTTCCACGATTCTTTTGCGATTTTGATGTGACAGCCATGCTGCAGACAGCCCAAGAGCACAACGCGATTCAAACCGATCTCGCATTTCAACGCTGCATCAATCCGCGATGCGCGGCCACTTACGAGGCAAGAAGTGTGCGCACTGCATGTGATAAATGTGGTGACCTGCTCGATATTGACTACCAATGGGACCGAGCCGCGGTTCCGTCGAGTTTGAACGAATTCGAAGCAACGTGGAGCGAAAGAACCAATCCCGTTCGTTTCAGTGGTGTCTGGCGTTTTCACGAGCTGCTGCCTTTTGCCGCTCAAAAAGAGCTCATCACCGTTGGTGAGGGACAGACTCTCCTGCAACAAACCGACTTGGTAGGTGATTACGTTGGTATGGATCATGGTCGTTTGCATCTGCAATACGAGGGGATGAATCCGTCGGGCAGTTTCAAAGATAATGGCATGTGTGCCGCTGTTACTCATGCAAACATGATGGATGCCAAGCGAGCGGCTTGCGCAAGCACCGGAAACACCAGTGCTTCGCTTGCGTTGTACTGCAGTGCGACTCAGTTGATGAAAGCTGTGATTTTCATCGGTAGCGGAAAAATTTCTTACGGCAAGCTCAGCCAGGCGCTCGACTATGGCGCGTTGACCGTTCAGATCGCAGGCGATTTTGACGATGCGATGATCAGGGTGAGGCAGGTTTCTCAGGAACTTGGTATCTATTTGGTGAACAGCGTGAATCCGTTTCGCCTTGAAGGGCAAAAAACGATCATGTTCCGAGTGCTCGAGGCTTTGAGATGGGAAGTACCAGATTGGATCGTGGTTCCAGGTGGTAATCTCGGCAACAGCAGTGCGTTTGGAAAAGCGTTCATGGAGCTGAAAGCACATGGCCTGGTTGATCGAGTGCCAAGATTGGCGGTCATCAATGCAGCAGGGGCAGACACGCTTTACGAGTTATATGAACGTCGTGGTGTGCGCTGGAATGGCGGCAATGTTGATATGGATCCCATTGTTCAATACAACGATGAAATGGATCGTGAAGGAAAAAAAGCAGATACGATTGCAAGTGCGATCGAGATCAATCGCCCCGTGAATCTAAAGAAGTGTTTGCGAGCGCTCGAGTTCATGGATGGCGTGGTTCGGCAGGTCGATGATCAGGACATCCTTGATGCCAAATCAAAAGTAGGAGCAGGTGGTTTCGGTTGTGAGCCTGCATCGGCTGCGAGCGTAGCTGGAGCGCGAATGTTGCGACGAGAAGGGGTCATTGCACCCAGTGATCGAGTTGTCTGTATTTTGACAGGTCATGAACTTAAGGATCCGACTGCGACGGTCGCCTATCACACCACCGATCAGCAAGTGTTCAATGAGACCTTGGGAAGCCGTGGGGTTCAGAAGGCCAGCCATGCAAATCGCGCGGTTGCGGTACCGAATGAGCTTGATGACATTATCAAAACGATCCAGCTGTATTCCTGATTTGTGAATACCTGATCAGTGCAGCTGATCTTCTTCTTGTCTGGCAGCGCACCCCAAAGTGGCGGTTGTCGGTACTTTTTAGCCTGCCCTACCCTGCTCTGTTGCTCGATTCCCCGCTAAATTCATGGGATGAGCAATCCAATACAACTAATCGTCCACGGCGCTGCTGGGCGAATGGGACGACGTGTCGTGGCCTTGGCTGCCGATGACACCAACTTTCAACTGATCGCAGCTGTTGACCATCAAAGTAATCCTCTGATAGGCCAAGACGCAGGTCTGTTGGCAGGCGTCGCCGCGAGCGATGTTGCCCTTCGGTCTGACTGGCCCGATACGGCTCACGCGGTGATTGACTTTTCACTTCCCACTGCAGTGGATGCCTGCCTGCAGGAGGCACTGAAGCGAAAGTTCCCCTTAGTGGTTGCGACAACTGGATTGAGTGATTCACAGAAAGAATCATTAAAAGAAGCATCCAAGTCGATTCCAATCTGTTGGGCCCCCAGCATGTCGATGGCTGTGAATTTGACAATGAAGTTAACACAGCAGATTACTGAAACGCTGAAAGGCGTTGCGGGTGGGTTGGATGTTGAAATTATCGAGCGACATCATCGTTTCAAGGCAGACGCACCGAGTGGTACAGCTCTTCGGTTCGGGGAATTGATCGCTGAAAAAATGGATGGGGATGTAACCCACGTGCAGGGTCGTGAGGGTGAGACAGGCGAGAGATCACGGAATGAGATCGGCTATCACGCTGTTCGCGTGGGCGACAATCCGGGGGAACACACGATCGTCTTTGGAATGATGGGTGAACGGATTGAGTTGAACGTAGCAGCGAGCAACCGAGACTGTTACGCATCAGGTGCGCTTGCAGCGGCTCGATGGCTGCAGGGTAAACCTAATGGCCTCTACAGCATGTTTGATGTATTGGGATTATCGTGACCAGCAGTGAGGTCACCACGGTCAATATCTGTACCTCACTCGTAGCATCATTGGGAGCATCTTGATGGCGAAGTGCGATGAGGGATATCGCTGTGAAGTGTGCGGTCTTGATGTGACTTCAATCATTGACAGCGATCTTTACCTTCGATTTGTGATTGGAGAATTGGATCCGGAAACCCTCCATACGAGCCCCGAACGTCATCTCCGTTGCAATCCTGTTCTTTCCCAATTCATTCGATGCGATGGTTTTGAGCGTATTGCTGTGGAGGGCGATTTTGGGGCCGAAACGCTCGATGCTGAATTTGTTGACAATCGCGTCAGTCTGGTCACCCGAGGCTATTTGCGGCTGCAGGAAATTGCAGCCAGCGAACATGATGGCGATGTAACCCGTTATCCTCTGCCCGAGGCAATTGATCGCTATCGACGTGGCTGAGACTCGGTCAAGAGCGTTCGCGTGCTCCGTCAGGATGGTAGATCTGCTGGTTCAGGAAACTCCAGTGAAGTGACCAGGGGTTGATAATTGTTGTTAGTGATTGCGATTTTTTTAGATATGATGCGGAACCGAGTTGTCGTAAGGGCGTCTAGGGGCCTTCTTTAGTTCTACCAAAGCACCGTGGGATCGACGTATTGTGAAAAGTAATCTTTTCAAGCGAGGCTTCTTCAGTCTTGTCATGGCCCAATTTTTTGGAGCTATGAATGACAATGTTTTGAAGGCTGTGCTCATCTTTATGGTCATCAATGGTGCATGGGTTGGAGTCCTTGGGGAGTCAGGACCAAGCATTGTGACTTTCTGTTTCACGGTCCCGTTTATCTTGCTTTCCGGTTTTGCTGGTCAGGTTTCAGATCGGTACTCCAAGCGAACAGTTACCTGGTGGGTCAAGAGTGTTGAGATTCCGATTGCTTTGATTGCCGGATATGGTTTTTATGTGCAAAACCTGTGGGTGACTTTGTTTGCGCTTGTCGCATTGACTTGCCAAAGCGCTTTTTTTGGCCCAGCCAAGTACGGCATGATTGCGGAGTTGGTTGACGATTCAGATCTCAGCCGCGCCAACGGTAGCATCAATATGCTGACCAATTTGTCGGTGATCATCGGCACATTGCTCGCAGGAGTGGTAAGTGATGCGTACTGCCCGCTTCCGCATCGTGATCCAGCGTTGGCCTACCGAAAAGTTAACAACGGCATGGATGAATTTGCACTCTCGTATGATGTGCCCACCGTGCGTGAGGGTGAAGGAAAAGTTGCAATTCTCAAAAACATCGGGTTTGAGGATGCCACGATGAGACCGGAAAAATCCGACGATAAAGAAGGTGAAGTGCTTGATGTTTCCCAGTATCGCGAGCCTGTGCAAACGGATGAAGACGCACCGGTACCTCAATCGCAAAAAGATAAATACAAGCTGGCAGAATTGAATCCGTTTGGTGAGCGGTCTTTGCCCATGATTACTCTTGTACTTGTGGCGGTTTTGGGTTGGCTGGCATCGCTGTTGCTTACGCCGCTACCAAAAGGTAACGCACAACTGAAATTTGAATTCAATCCTTTCAGTACTTATATCGAAACCATCAAGGAGATGTCCAAAACTCGCTTGTTGATGGTCATGATGGCATGGGGGTACTTCTATCTTCTAGCTGGAATCGCCTTGTTGATTGTGCCTGAATACACGGAGATCATGGATATTACCCGCAAAAATGCAAGCGTGCTGATGGGGGTCCTTGGGATTGCCATCGGACTCGGTTGTGGTGTTGCTGGCTTTATTTCCGGTCACAGGATCATGCCGCGTTTGATTCCACTAGGAGCATTGGGGTTGATCGTATTCTTCTTTTTACTGGCATTCGTTACGCCTCCAGTATTGGGAATGAAGGCCAAGTATTACGAAGTGTTGTTCTCGAGCGTATCCTTCTTCATTCTCTGCGCTGGTTTTTCAGCAGGCTTTTATATCGTGCCGTTGCAAGCACTCTTGCAGAGTTTGTCGCCTGATGGGGAACGCGGGCGGTTTCTCGGAACTGCCAATGGTGTTTCATTCATGTTCCTAACACTCGCGTCGCTCGTCGTGTTAGTGCTGGGTCGTGCATACGCGGGCGTCGAGTACAAGATGTTCTACTTCTGCAGTGGTCTGATGCTTGTGGGCGCGATTTACTTCCTTTGGGCTTTTCGCGGGACGGGACTACTGATCGGTAGTGGAGGTTCAGGATTGTTGCTGGCCACTGACGCAGTCGCCGTTGCGAACACTGCAGATGAGACATTATCCGAGGACGAGGAGGCGACTGAATGCAGGACTGAGGACGGCAGTGTTTCAGAAAGTAGTGTTTCTGATTTGAAAACCGCAGAAAGCAACGAATCGTCAGATGATGGCGGCACAGATAACAGCGGCAATGGCGATGCAGAAGAAAAATCGGATTCTTGATCGAAGCGTTTGATCAAAAAAGGGAAGCTGTTCCAATTCTATTCTTCGGTTGGGAACTGCAACCATGGCCTTGGTTTCGCCATTTGACAAGCATTTTCATTGGGCGGTATTTCAATCCGCAACTACTGCAAAAGAAGGCAGTCTGCAGCGTGTCCTGTGGTTGTATTTCGTCGTGATACGCTACAGCGTTTTCAAATATTCCAGAACAGCACGCCTTTGCGTTTCAGTCAATTCTGAAGGGTAATCATGACCGGCGTTGCTTTTCCCAAATCGACGTGTGTCGAAGTAACTTCGGCGCACTGCAGCATCAAGCTCAGTGAATGGCACTTTCAGCTCAACTTTCGTGATCAGGCCGACTTTTTCATCATCGAATTCTTCGCTGACAGGCCGCCAAACAGTGGGGCGTTTCAATGGGTTTAGCAGGTGCCAAAGAGTTGGAACGCTGCCATTATGGAAGTAGGGTGCTGACGCCCATATTCCGTCCAGCGCTGGGGCAACGTATCCATCAGGATCGACGACCGTAGTCTGTTCTTTATCTTCGTTAGCGTGAGCGAACCAACTTCGAGCATATTTTTGCCGTCCCTCTACTTCTAATGCGGTCAACCGCACAGGGTCCGTTCCGATGTCGTTGATCGTGATGCGTCGATTGGGATAGGAGGGCGTGCTGCCATAGGTCCCGTGGCATTCAGCACACGTCTGCTCAAAAAGTACCCTTCCCTGCTCTGCCATGATCGCGTCGATCTTGCCTGGATACTGCGGCGGTCGTAACGAGGAGATGTAGGCGTAGACATCACGAAAATCGTCCTCGTGATTGAGGAAGAAGTCACGCCCATTTTCAGGAATCATCATGAACTGCATCAGACCACGATGACCTTTCTGGGCGAAGCCATCGATGTAGATGCTCGGTTTCTTGTGAAAATTCCACCACGCAGGTGCATCCATGTCGTGATGCACAAATTTCTGAGGGGTAGCCGCAACAATATTCAGATCCTCATCTCGTTGGCTCATCAGCCCCATGCCAAATACCACTGCGTTGGTCGTGCCATTTGTGGTACCCAGAGGAATGACCAACGAACCGACATCCATTCGCGAAAGAGGCTTGCCGAGTTTGAATTTTGTTTTGCGGATTTCTTCTGTTAGCGTTTGCAGAGCAAAGCGATTATTGGGAGCTCCGGCGTACGGTTTTCCATAAACAGACCCACCGTGGCACGAGAAACAATTCATCGTCCAGTTCCCTTTGTCATCCACCACGTACTGAAGCGGTTTTTCGGGAGCTTCAGGTCGGGGGGTGAGACCGTACCGCGCAAAAGCCATTTCGCGACGCTCATCGGCACTTGCTGCCTCGGCCTTCAAGCGAAGTGCCTCAGGCCAACATTGCCAAAGGTTGTCAAAAACTTCCTGCGTAAAATCGCTTGATAAAACCGCTTTTTCGGTAAGAACGCGATAGCCGCGTTCGGCCGATTTTGAATTTGAAAACTCTGCGTCCGAACTTGCAGGGGTGACAGCAGTCTCAGCAAAAGTCGCAAAGGAAGCGATGAATACGCTCGCAGCCGCGATGCAGATTGAACACAAATAGCAAATTTTCGGTCGCATCGGTAGATTTATTCGTTACAGGTAAAGGAACGCCGCTCACGTCATTTTACACTGCTGGCAATCGTGTCTGCATAACGATTCCGTGACGAGGCCCCATCTCTCGGTAACTGTCCGTTTTACCGGTCGTTCGCATGTTCTTTGGCACGAAGGGGCGCCCGTTTGGCGGGATGCACAACAGACACTCTGCCGAATCCCAGTACTTCTCCAGTCGCGACTCGTTGCTTTACTTTACTAGCCGCATTTCGGGTCAGGATGTAGGTCGGTCTCTTGGCGTCTGCTAGTGGGATCACTGGTTGTAATGATGCACCGACGGGAATCACTTCACGGTTGAGGTGGTAGGGACCGCGAAGTGGAAAACAAAGGTAATCCAATTTGGCAGCGTTTTCGATTTCGAATAGTTGTGGTGTGATCCAACTTTGGCCCTCAATCAATCCTGAATCGAGCAGAATCAGACTTTCGGGTTCCGATTCTTGTTGCAGCCACTCGATTGCTTGGCGCCAGTCCTCTCCGCGGTTGACCAGTGCTACCGGAGAGAGTCGAAGCCTTCTCCATGTTCGCTGCTGTACTTCCAGGCAGAGTAGAAGGGTGAACGCCAAGGTAAGACCTGCGATCGTCGGCTTGCGTATGCCTTCCAGTCTGATTTGAACGTACCCAATGCAGCTGCCACTGAAGCACGCCAGTATGGGAAGGACGGCGATGAAATAGCGGCGGTGCCAAACCGGTGCCACTTCGAAGCTTGAAAGGAACCAATAGACAGTTGTTGCAAGCAAAGGCAGGGTTGCCAAGCAGCACAGACCAATGATCGGCGCGCTGGGTTTGCGGTCAGGTTGCTTGCCGCTGTTCATGGTGCTGTCAACCATCAGGATTAGCAGTAGCAGGATTAAGGGAATGAGAAGCAGGCTGTGCCAGTCCCATATGGTCCATATTTGTTGCCAGTGCGTTGCTGTCGCAAAAGAACCCCACATCGATTTCTCTGCCCAACTTTGACCAAGAGTTATCTTCCACAAGATCAGCATGGCCAAAGCAGTGATCGTAATCAGAGCTGCATCTAACCACGTGATTCGTCGGAATTCGCGGGGGTTTTTGATTAACCAGATCCCGCACAAGCCAAGCGGAAGCCATGCCAGTACGCCCAGCGAAGTCGGCTGGCAGATTGTCGAAAGTAAAATGGTGATCATCAAAAAACACCAGCTGCCTGCACGCTGGTGACGTGATTCACTGGACAGTAGTTGTAGAAAAAGAATGATCGAGATGGAGGAACACAGAATCACTAAAGCGAAAGGACGTAATTCAGTTCCAAAAAAAAGCGAGTTGTTCTCGATAGCGAGAGTGAGTCCTGACACTAGGCCTGCAAGCAAACTTCTGGCCCATTTTGTAATGCCATAGGCAATGACGCTGCAGCCACTAGCCACCAGCAAGACGCTGTTGAGCCGTAGCATCAATTCGGAGTCACCGACTGCCTGTTTCCAAATCCAAAGCTGTAAATAATAGCAAGGTGATTGATGACCTAGAACGGAACGCTTGTAGACACTGCCAATACCATCCGCGACGATCCAAGCCGAGTGCAATTCGTCAAGCCACAAACTTTCATAACACGATGGCAGTCGTAGAAGGACCGCGATTGTGAAGACAGCGAAAGATATCAGCAGCGTAAACAATGCTCGGGGTGGTTGGCGATCCATCAGGTGAGATTCGTAGCCGAGGTGTTTGTGATTCTCTGAATGATCTTACACGCGGACTCAATCTGGGAGGCATCGACGTCCAAGTGGGTTACAAACCGAATGGCTTGCGGACCAATCGCAAAACACCTGACCCCTTGTTCTTCGAGTGTTGCTGCCAGCTTGTCGGCCGTAGTCCAGTCTTCATCAACTTCACAGATGACGATATTGGTATCGACTCGGTTACCACGAATCGAGAGCGGACCACATGCTTCGCAGCCCTCCCAAAGACGCTGAGCATTATTGTGATCTTCTGCCAGACGATCGCGGTGCTGTTCCAACGCGTGGAGTGCACCGGCAGCAATGATCCCTGCTTGACGCATGCCTCCCCCGAACAGTTTCCTTGAGCGGCGAGCTTCCAGAATGAAATGGTGCTCTCCTGCCAATGCAGATCCAACCGGAGCACCAAGTCCTTTACTGTAACAGACACTAACTGAGTCAAAGGGCTCAACCAGTTTCAGAGGACTCAGGCCGGTGGCGACAGACGCATTCCAGAGTCGGGCCCCATCCAAATGCCTTTTCAGTCCGTTTTGTTTCGCCCAGTCGCAGATTTCTTGGACGGTCTGCTGCGGCTGAATTCGTCCGCCCCACCGATTATGGGTATTTTCGAGGCACACGAGTTGAGTTCGCACCATGTGTTCGTTTTCCGGCCGAATCAGGTTTTGGAGTTGGTCTACTTGAAGCACACCACCTTCGCCAGCGACCGTTTGCGCGACCAAACCCGAAAGCTGGGCGAATGCCCCCTGCTCGTAATGATAGATGTGACAGTCTGCTTCACAAAGGAATTCGCTGCTTCGACCACAATGTACCCGGAGGGCGATTTGATTCGTCATGGAGCCGCTGGGCATGAATACGGCGGCTTCTTTGCCTAAAATCTCGGCGGTCAGCGTTTCCAGGCGTTCCACCGTCGGATCGACATCAATGACTGCGTCGCCTACCTCTGCTTTTGCCATTGCCTGCCTCATCGCGGCAGTTGGCTTGGTGACGGTATCGCTGCGAAGATCGATTTCTGCGGGCATTTGTTGAAAATTGGGTGTCAGAGTTGATTGGTATGCGGGTAAACAATTCGATTGTACCGGCTTATGATGGCAATCGTAGACGTATTACCTTTTGCCCGGTTTCCAAGTTTTAACACTGCTGTTCTGCCGTTTCGTCCACTACGAATCCCAAAATAAGAGTTCTGATTTGTCTGACCTTCAAATTCAGCGTGTTGACGCTCGCCAAGGATCCGCCGAGATTCTTCAAGAGTTGCGTTTGAAACTCAGTCCTCAAGGCGATGTCGTGAGTCCACGGGGGCGAGCCTTGACGGAGGAAGTGTTTGGGGCGGCCCTGACGCCCGTTGAGGTTGTGACCACGATCTGCCAGGACGTGCGAGAAACTGGTACCGAGGCTTTGCTGAAGTACAACAAAGCACTGGACAAGGCAGATCTATCAAAGGAACAGCTCCGAGTGCCCCTGAGTGAGCTGGAAGAGGCCCATTCCGCTGCAGATCCTGCTTTGCTGGATTCGGTCCGGCGGATTAGGGACAACGTTGCAGAGTTCCAGCAGGCCATTTTGCATTCCGATGTGACGATTGAACCGCGTCCCGGCGTGACTCTTACTCAAAGATACCTCCCGCTGAACCGCATTGGCGTTTGTGTTCCCGGTGGTGCAGCAGCTTATCCATCAACCGTTCTCATGACCGCGGTTCCTGCTCAGGTTGCTGGCGTAAAAGAGATAGCGATCGTGGCACCGCCGACAAAGTTCGGGGCGTACAACGTGGATATGTTGGCGACCTGTCATGAACTCGGCTTACGCGAGGTGTATCGAGTGGGGGGCGCACAGGCTGTCGCGGCGATGGCTTACGGCTGCGATGCAATTCCAGCAGTCAATAAGATCGTGGGTCCCGGGAATTTGTTTGTCGCTCTCGCGAAGAAAGAAGCCTACGGTGTCGTGGATATCGATTCCTTTGCTGGCCCAAGTGAGGTGATTGTCATTGCAGATGAGACGGCGCGAGCCGATTTTGTTGCAGCAGATCTGCTGGCTCAGGCAGAACATTCGCCGGGCTCTGCGATCCTCATTACGTGGGATGAGAAATTGATTGATGCTGTTGAGAAAGAATTGGTAAGGCAGTTGGATTTGCTGACTCGCAACCAATTAACGTTGGACAGCCTCGAATCATTCGGTGCCTTGATTCTCGTTCGTGATCAAGCTCACGCATGCGAACTGACGGACCAGTTTGCGCCCGAGCATCTGCACATCGAGACGCGAAATCCACGCGAAGAAATTGCTCGTATTCGAAACAGCGGTGCCGCATTTCTTGGGCACCATACTCCAGTTGCGCTGGGGGATTATGCTGCTGGTCCCAGCCACGTTCTGCCCACCGGTGGAACCTGCACGTGGGCCGCAGGTTTGTGTAGTAACAGCTTTTTGCGAAGTGGCAGCGTTACGGAATTTGATTCAGCAGCGCTGAACCAGATTGGTCCGGATGTTGTCCGACTTGCGAACAAGGAAGGGCTGACTGCTCACGCCCGAAGTGTGACAATTCGAGAGTCCTAAGTCAGACTCATCGAATCGAAGCCCCTTGTTTCCCGTTTTTAGCACCGTATTTTTGACCCTGATCGCCGACTCTGTTTGGTGATCTGACCCAGACTGGCTGACGAAAGCTCCCCACATCATGGCCGACAAGTCTCTCTTCCGCCCTGCCCTCGCCCGCATGATGGCCTACGCGCCCGGTGAACAACCACCGCCGGGAAAGTACATCAAGCTGAATACGAACGAGAATCCATATCCGCCACCGCCCGCAGTGGTTGATGCGATTAGGGTGGCTGCAGGCGGTCCACTTAATCGATATCCCGATCCTATGGCAACCGCCTTCCGTAGGGCTGCCGCTGAAAGATTGAATCTTCCAGGGCCGGATTGGGTGCTGGCGGGTAACGGAAGCGACGAGATTTTGACGTTACTGGTGCGTGGGTTTGTCGGCGAAGGACAAAAGTTGCGTTTGCCTTATCCAAGTTACGTCCTCTATCGCACCTTGGCAGATATTCAAGGAGCAGCTTGGGAACAGGTCGCTTTTGACGATGATTGGGCTCTTCCGGAAACTTTTGGAAAATCTGATCAAGACCTCCGGCTGGTATTGTTACCCAATCCCAACAGCCCGAGCGGGACCGTTGTCAGTCCGGATCGTGTGTCGCAGTTGGCAGACTCACTCGATTGTCCTTTGATAGTTGATGAGGCCTATGCCGATTTTGCCGAAGACAATTGTCTAGATCTTGTTCAACACAATCAGCGGATCATGGTCACAAGAACACTCAGTAAGTCTTACGGGTTGGCTGGCATCCGATTTGGTTTTCTCGTCGCACAGCCAGAGGTGATCGCTGAACTGGCCAAAATCAAGGATAGCTACAATTGTGATGGGCTGTCGATTGCCGCTGCAACGGCCGCCATGGGCTGTGGTGACTGGCTTCGGAAAGTTCAGGAAAAAATGAATGCCACACGGGGTCGCTTGGCAGAGCGACTGAGCGACCTTGGTTTCGACGTGGTGCCATCCCACGCAAATTTTGTCTGGTGCCAACACCCCAATGGGAAACATCAGCAACTTTACGAATTCCTGAAGAAAAATCAGATTCTCGTTCGATACATGGAATTCCCGGATTGGGGAGACGGTCTGCGGATTTCTGTCGGTACAGACGAACAGATCGATGCCTGCCTGATGATCATCGAGCGTTATCTGGCTTAGGCTCATCTCATTGTTTGGATATTCTGACCCTTGTAATTCTGGTAATCACATGACTCGTACTGCCTCGGTCGACCGCAAGACCGGAGAAACAGACATTCAGCTGTCGATCAATTTGGATGGCGATGGAGCTGGAACGCGGAAATCAGGGATCGGTTTTCTTGACCACATGCTGGATCTATTTTCCAAGCATGCGTTGATCGATCTCTCTGTGGCTGCTGTGGGTGATTTGCACGTTGATGATCACCACACATGCGAGGACATTGGGATTGCTTTGGGGCAGGCAATGGATCAGGCACTGGATGATCGTGCAGGGATTCGAAGGTACGGTCATTTCACATTGCCGATGGATGAGTGTCTTGTCACTGCTGCAGTGGATCTGGGTGGGCGTTACGCTTTTGAGTATCAGGCACCCATTGCCGCAGTCAAAATCGGCACTTTTGATACTGAGTTGGTTGAGCATTTCTGGCAGTCATTCGCTGCCAACTCGAAATGCAATCTTCATGTTGTTCTGCATCATGGACGCAACGCGCACCATATAGCGGAGTGCGTCTTCAAGGCTGTTGCCCGTGCAGTACGTATGGCGGCTGAGGATGATCCGCGTAGTAACGCGATTCCCAGTACCAAGGGAATCCTTTGAAGCAGGGTCAGTTAGCCGTTGAATTTTCTGTCGAGGGATGCGCGGTCACGACTGTAGGGTGGGTTCGGCGGGGCACCAAAAAACCGACACAGGCAAGCCCAATCAGGCACCCGACGACTGAGAGCAGATACTGATTGGACATGATCACTATTCCAGACAAGATGATCGTGCCAACCAATGCGGCCCAACGTGCTGGCAGTATCCACAAGCCTATCCCGCTGACTGTTTCAACGACCACGGTTTGCCGACTGTACCACTTCGCGATTTCCTGCAACTCTTTCGGTTCGTAGTTGTCACGCAGGTAGTTGAAAACCCAAAAGTCACGGTCCACAAAGTAAATGTCAAATAACACTTCTCCAGACCAGTATTCGGGTGTCCATTTACCTGCTGCCCCACCAAGCAGAATCAGCGAAATGATCAGCCGTGACAGGAAGGCAGCCCGACGTATCAGCAATTCTTGCTGACCTGTTTCCAGCCGGTGGGCTAACCACACGGACCACAGACAGCACCACCAAATGGTCACAAACGTCATGTCGTTGTAACTACCTTGGTGGATGCACATCAGACTGATTCCTAAAAAGCCAAACCAGCTGCAGAATTTTTGTAGCAGGTTGACAGGTGTGACCAGGCTGATCGATGTTGCCAACGCAGACCCCCAGAACGCAAGTCGAATCGTAGTGACAGACCTCAACCAGTCGGGAAAGAATGGGTCTTCGACGGGGATGTTCGCGTAAATACTGTCAGCTTGGAGAAAGAATTTCCATTTCCAAAAAAGGCTGATCAGAATCGCCGCCTGAACGAGCCGGTAGGCAGCAAGAGGCCGCTTGAACCCTGCTGACTGCAGTCTTGGGAACGCCTGAGTGATTTTATTCATAGCGATTCCTCGATCTCATCAATGCGAATCAGTTTGTAGCCACCTTCAGCTTGGGCTTCCAGATGAAATTTCGATTCGAGGACTTGACCACGATACGACGATTTGAGGGTAAACCAACGATCCTGCTTTGAAGATAAGAAGTTGTACCTGCCGGCAAAAAATGTGATGACCCTCGTTGGAAAATGATTGGCATATCTCCAGCTCTCATCGAGGATCATCATGACGAAGCCCGGCGGGTATTGTTCAACTTTGTACTGGTTCGCAAAGTTGTACATGGACGGAATAGGGAACTGCGCAGCCCAAACCGAAAACGATGGGGTTCGAAGGTGAAACCGTTGCAAAGATTGCTTCGCGATGCCAGGGATCCACGGCATCAGTAAAAGCCACACAGCAATCAAGCCGATGAACGCAACGATGCAGCAGAAACCCAAGTCGCGTTGTTGCTCGCCGTTTTTTTGCTCGTTATCACTCGGGGACGCGTCATTTAAATCGACCATGGGGATGTTCCTTCATTCCGCGTGAGTCTTGAATGGGATGAAACGTCAGGATTGTTCGATTAGTTGAAGTAAAGTTTCCCGTACTTGCTTTGGGTTTGCATTGGCATTCTTTTTCTTGGCTTGGCCAATCAATGCCCCAACGGCTTGCTGCTTCCCACTTTTCACATCATCGATGACTTGCGGGTTTGCGTCCAACAATTCCCGGCAAAGCACCTCGATTTCATTGCTATCTACTGATTCAATGCCCAGCTTCTTGATTGCTTCTTCGACCGACTCGTTGGTCTTTAGCAAGTGTGTAAAAACATCTCTGGCTCGTGCATTGTCAAAGTCACCGCGGTTAACACGTTGCAACAAGTCCCCCAGTTGTTCAGCGCTGACCGAAAATTCTGCAATGTTTTCCTGAGTTTCGTTTAGCGTCCGCATCACATCCTGTTGGATCCACGAACTGGCGCGTTTTCCATCTCCGGATTTGGTAGCGGCTGCTTCGAAATATTCAATCAGCTCCCGTCCTTGGTTGACGATGACATTCGCATCGTACAACTTGATGCCGTATTGCGTTTGCAGACGTTGGCAAATTTGTGCGGGTAGTTCACCAAGGTTGGCTTTGGCTTCGTTCACACGTTCCTGTGGGATGCGAATTGGCAGCAGGTCTGGATCGGGGAAGTAACGGTAATCAGCTGACTCTTCTTTCTCACGTTGGAGGAATGTTTTTCCTTTTGCATCATCCCAGCCACGTGTTGTCTTGGCTTCGTCCTGAATCGTTTTACCAGTCTCTTCCCAAGCATCATATTGTCGGTCCACTTCGTGTTCGATTGCATGCTCGACGGCTCGAAAGCTATTCATGTTCTTGATTTCAGCAATCGGCGTTGCAACTTTCTTGCCATCGACGTCAATGTGCAGATTGACATTGGCGTCGACGCGAAGACTGCCTTCCTGCATCTCGCAGTCTGAGACACCAAGATGTGTCATTCGCAACTTGAGTTCATCCAGGTACTCTTTGGCCTCGCTTGCAGATCGCAAATCAGGATGGCTGACGATTTCGAGTAAGGGTGTTCCGCAGCGATTCAGGTCGATGCGTGAGTCATTTCGCCCGCTTGCCTCATCATGCATGCTCTTTCCAGCATCTTCTTCCAAGTGCGCACGAATGATGCCGATGCGGCGGGTTTTCTCTGGGTCAGCCTCATCGGTGATGTCAAGAAATCCGTCAGCGCAGACAGGGAGATCAAACTGGCTGATCTGGTATCCCTTGGGAAGATCCGGATAGAAATACTGTTTGCGATCCCATTTTGTCATGGGCGGGATCGAGCAATCGATTGCGAGGCCAGCTCGGATCGCCAAGTCGATCGCACGCTCGTTCATGACCGGTAGCGCGCCAGGAAGACCGAGGCAGACAGGGCATACCTGAGTATTGGGTGGGGCACCGAAACGTGTGCTGCAACTGCAAAACAACTTGGTCTGCGTTTTGAGTTGAACGTGTACCTCGAGACCAATGATGGTTTCAGTGGGATAACCGTCGCTGAGCGTCATGAAATTTCAGGATTCGAAAGTATCGGGGCGTAGTTTGTGAAAATCGGTCATTGCCTGATAGGCAGCACCGGCGAAAAGCAAACGAGTTTCTTCCAATGCGGGGGCCTGTAATTGAATGGCCAAAGGTAGCCCCGATGCATCTTTGCCAGCAGGTAAAGAAATAGCCGGGATGCCTGCTAAGTTGGCACCAACTGTGAAGAGATCGCAAAGATACATCTGCACAGGATCATCAACTTTTTCACCCAACGGAAAAGCCGGTGTTGGTGATACTGGGCCAAGCAGAAGGTCAACCTGCGAGAAAGCAGCATCGTAATCACCCTTGATCAGGCGTCGCGCCTTGAGTGCCTGATTGTAGTATTGGTCGGCGTAGCCTTCGCTAAGTGCGTAAGTTCCAACCATGATGCGTCGTTTGACTTCAGCACCGAATCCTTCTGCACGACTCTGGCAGTAGGTTGCCACCAAGGGGCCCAGTGACTCAGACTTTTCGGGAGCCAATTGCGTGGCTCGGTGCCCATAATGAGCTCCGTCGTAACGGGACAGATTGCTGCTGGCTTCGGAGGGAGCGATCACGTAGTAGGTCGGTACCCAGTATTTGCTATGCGGCAAGTTGATATCGATGATCTCCGCTCCGGCGTCGCGAAAAACTTCGGTTGAAGCCAGCACGGCTTTACGGACCGATTCGTCAACTCCATCAACATCCAAAGCTTCACGCAGAATACCAATTTTCATTCCCCGTAAATCACTTGACTGTAGAGCTGCCTGATAATCGGGAACTTCGTGATTCAGTGAAGTCGAGTCCCGCGGTTCGTAACCGGAGATGCATTGAAGCAGTAAAGCGACATCCTGTACTGACCAACCAATGGGGCCAACTTGATCAAGGCTGCTTGCAAAAGCGATCAGACCATAGCGACTGACTCGACCGTAGGTAGGTTTCAGGCCCGTGACGCCACAGAAACCTGAGGGTTGCCGAATCGATCCTCCCGTATCTGTTCCGAGGCTCAAAGGTACCGTGCCTGCAGCAACACAGGCCGTCGCGCCCCCGCTACTGCCCCCAGGGGTACGGGATACGTCCCATGGATTCCGTGTGTTCCCAAAAGCACTGGTTTCCGTACTTGCTCCCATGGCAAACTCGTCCATGTTCGTTTTGCCAACGATAATCGCATCGGCTTGGCGTAGTTTTTCGACCACGGTGGCATCGTATGGAGGTCGGAAATGACGCAGCATGTTCGAAGAACAAGTGGTTGGCATATCACGGGTGCAAAGTACATCCTTCACAGCCACAGGGACGCCGGCCAAGGGTCCAAGCGGCTCACCACTCCGTCGTTTTTGGTCAACCACTTTCGCAGCTGCGAGTACTAATTCGCGATTAATATGGGTGAAAGCATTGATGCTCCCCTGCGTGGCTTCGATCTTATCGACCGCGGATGTCGCGATCTCCACAGCGGTCGCATCACCCCTCGATTGAAGTTGCAGAACTTCTTGAGCCGAATCGAGCATGAGTTACCCAGCAAAACGTACGAAAATAAGAGTTCACGACAGATAGCAGATTATCCGCGATCTACGGTGAATCGACCAGCGGGCGATGCCGAAGAGGGGATTTGCGGTTTCGCCGTGTGAAAACCTACTTTTCGCCGGATTCACTTCCCGCCAACCTCAGCACGCTTCGACCCAGAATGTAATCGTGGGACCTGAGAAAATCAGCCAGTTTGCTTTGTCGGTAGTGTGAATGTCGCAACGCAACCAGAGGGCCCACTTGCAAGTGAAACGTCTCCCTGATGTAGCTTGGCGATACGGTAGGCTCGGCATAATCCCAGTCCGAGGCCACGTCCTGCCTCCCTGCCACTGAAGTAAGGATCAAAGGCGTGTTTTCGGGCCTGCTCAGACAGTCCAGGGCCGCTATCAGCCACAACAATTGCGATGTGTTCTGAATCGTGTTGTAGTGATAGGACGATTGTTCCCTGGCACCCGATGGCATCGATCGCATTGCGAATCAACGCTCTGATTGCCTCCGTAATCATCGTCGCATCTGCCTGTATTTCCTGTTCCGGGCGATGAGCCTCGTTGCCTTCAGTGGAAATCTGAATTCGAATGGCTTGCCGTTCAGACTCCTCCGTGAACGATCCCGCTACCTCAGCCAGCAAGTCGCTGGGTAAACAGGTCTGCCGCTCGAGTTCCGGTGGATTGGCATAGAACATCAGGTCCGCAATCATCTCGTGTGCACGATATACCTGATCAATGATTCTCTGCAGTGTCGCAGTGCGATTGGGGTCGGTCTCTCCACGTTGCAACTGTTCGGCACGAGTTGAAATATTTGCGAGGGGGTTATTGATCTCGTGACTTAGGCCGTAGGCAAGTTGTTTAATCGCTGCAAGTTTCTCGCCGTGCAATTTCGCGTCAAAGGCACTCTCAAGAGATTTTTGATACTGAACTGAGCGAGCCAACTCCTGTAGCACTGAATGGTTATTACTCGGAGGTGTCGTCTCGCGTGTTGCTGAGTCAAATTTTACGAGCGGCCAATGCTCACGCCATGTGTTGGATACTTGGGGGCCGGTCACTTCCAACCACAGCGGTGCGTCTTCCATCCATCTGGTGGTGGGAATTGTGCGAAAATGGTCAGTCAGCTTTCTCCACCGTTTTTCAATGACGGGTGTGATCTGCGGGGCACCCAAATAAGCATCACCACTGGCAATTTGCTCAGTGATGTTGTGGGCATGCCATGTCGCGAGTTGATCCAATTCGACTGGTTTCGGGCCGGAATAAGTCAGCGCGGCATAGATAAAGTATGCCGGATCGCTTTGAAACGCCCTGCACACTCGATCCCGAATCGCTCCGTCCAGCGGTGGATTGTTGCCGCTGCCGCTCCGCCGATCCATCAGCAACAAATGGCCGATGGCGTCAGTCGAACGCTCCGTTTGTGGCAACCACCACCGTTCGGAACCACGCCGCAAACAGGGTAATAACCCCATTGGACTTGTCCTCTCAGTGATTTGGCTTCTACGCATCACACGGTTCGAGCCAAGGGGATCGAACGAATCGACCCTTGTCTGTTTCATCTGCATGCGTGGCAGCGACTGCTCGCTTTCCACGTTAGCCGACCACGCTGCGTTCAATCTCAAGTTGGTCACACGCACGACCGATCAGATCATCAATCGCAAAAGGCTTTTGCATGAAATCGTTCGCACCTGCAGTTTTCAGGGCGTCGACCTTGCTGTGTTCGACCATACCGGAGATGCAGAGGATTTTGACCATGTCCATCGACGGATCATTGCGTACCCGTTGGCAGACCTCTTTGCCGTTGATATCCGGAAGCATGACATCCAGAATCACTAAATCAGGTCGGAATTCTTTGACTCCCATTCCGGCGTCAAATCCGTTGTTGGCGGTCCTGATGTCAAACCGACCGTCGCGGTCGAAACCGTCTTTGATCAAGTCGACCAAATCCTGGTCATCATCTACGATCAGTAACTTTTTCTTGCCGCTTTCCAAGGCATCCGTCGGGATGCCATTTTCTTTCATGAACAGATAAAGCTGCTCACGTGGAATGCGGCGGAATTTGCTACCGGGAACGCGAAAGCCCTTCAGAGAACCGTTGTCGAAACAACGAATAATCGTCTGCTGACTAACTTTACAAATTTTGGCTGCTTCGCCTGTCGTGAAGACCGTTTTCGTGGTCATGGCGGAAACCACCCTCCTTGTATGACTAGCCGTTTCAGAATGTCGTGCCCAGCACTATCCTGTTTGGGACCTTGCTGAGCGGTATTTTCGGTAATGGAGACTGACTTCGTGCAGCTCCCACGGCGGCTGGCAATCGAGGTTGCGAGTCCATCGCACCCATCGCTGGCAAGCCGAAGTTCATTACCTTTAGCAAACTCCCTGTCCTACCGCACTAGCACATCTCGCTGCTGTTTGCGTGAAGAACGCAGGTGGCAGGAAGCTCCGAGCCTCGCTGCCTTGCCAAGTTTGCCCTACTCACGAATTCTATCGAATCAAGCTGCTAGGTCAAGATTGATTGAAATGCCGTAACACCATATTATTAAAGAGTTTAACGATAAATGCCTTGGCATTTGCTAAAAAAGAAATCCCCGATTGATTCACTTTTACTCGGCAAAGCAGTGAAATCGTAGATTCCCTAGCTCTTCCGTTTTGACTCCATGTGCGCCAAAACTAGGGCAAGATCCGCGGGAGTGATGCCGCTAATACGTTTTGCTTGGTCGAGGTTTAACGGCCGGATTTTGGAAAGTTTTTCCTTCGCTTCGTTCCGCAGTGGACCAATCGTGTTGTAGTCGAAGGTGGTTGGAATGCGTTTTCCCGCAAGTCTTTGTTGCCGTTCCACTTCGACACGCTGTCTCCCGATGTAGCCCTCATATTTGATGTCATAAAGGCATTGTTGAGCTGCTGTTGCTTCGATTTCCGCGAGTCCGGGGATTCGCTCGCACATTTGTGGCCAGTCCATTTCTGGTCTTCTCAGATACACATCAGCAGCAACGTTTTCGATCTTTGATTTTTTCAGGAGCTCGATACCGAGTTCCATCTGGGCAATTTTCGTCTGGAATCGTTGGCGCCTTTCGTTACTGATCAGCCCCAGTTCATCAGCTTGCAGGGTCAAGCGTCGATCCGCATTGTCCTGCCGTAGTAGCAGTCGATACTCAGCTCGGCTGGTAAACATGCGATACGGTTCATCGGTGCCAGCCGTCACAAGATCATCAACAAGCACACCAATGTAAGCTTGATCGCGTGTGGGCACCCAGGGAGCCTTGTCGGCTGTTTGTCGCGCAGCGTTCAATCCAGCGATCAGTCCTTGCCCCGCAGCTTCTTCGTAACCAGTGGTGCCGTTGATTTGACCGGCGAAAAATAGTCCTCCGACTCGTTTGGATTCCAAGTGCGGCCAGAGTTGGGTCGGCGGGCAGAAGTCATATTCAACCGCGTAGCCGTATCGCATGATTCTGGCATTTTCCAGACCGCTGATCATGCGAAACATCTGGTCTTGAACGTCGCGCGGCAAACTCGTTGAAATTCCGTTGACATAAACTTCCTGGGTTTTCCAGCCTTCGGGTTCAAGAAACAACTGGTGTCCTGTCTTGTCCGCAAATCGAACCACTTTGTCTTCGATGCTGGGACAATAACGGGGGCCACGCGAATTGATTTGTCCACTGTACATCGGTGCTCGATGCAGGTTGGCTCGAATCAAGTCATGGACTGCTTCGTTGGTGTAGGCAATGTGACAAGGAAGTTGCTCCACTGAAAGCTTGTCTGTCAAGAATGAGAACGGTTGAGGTTGATCATCGCCTGGCTGTGACTCAACTTTGGAGTAATCAATGGTTCGTGCATTGAGTCTTGGTGGTGTGCCGGTCTTGAATCTTTCAACCTCAAATCCTAGGCGTTGCAGTGCTCCGCTGATCCCTGTAGTGGTGCCCTCCCCTGCCCTTCCTCCGGCGGTCTTCTCATCGCCAGTATGCATAATGGCTTTTAAAAATGTGCCGGTGGTTAGTACCACAGTTGGTGCCAGGTAGCGTGCATCACCACGAACAGTGACACCGAGGACGCGATTTTCTTTACCAGTTGTTTCCGTGATCAGGTCCTCGACAGTTTCCTGACGTAGGTCAAGGTTCTCCTGCTGTTCGATCCGGCATTTAACGTAGTGCTGATAGGCTCGCTTGTCAGCTTGCGCACGCGGACTGTGCATGGCGGGGCCTTTGCGGCAATTCAGCATTCTGAATTGAATCCCGGTGGCATCGATCGCCTCGCCCATCAAGCCACCCAGCGCATCAACCTCTCGCACGATCTGACCTTTGGCGACACCCCCGATGGCAGGATTGCAGGACATTTGACCAACCGTATCGAGATTGGTGGTCAACAGAGCGGTTCGAGCACCGGTACGGGCCGCCGCGGCCGCCGCTTCGGTGCCGGCGTGTCCTGCTCCGATCACAATGACGTCGTACTGATAGCAGTTGCTATTCATGGCTTCGGAATTACGTGGGTTTCAGGTTTGAGGGTGGTGCGAGATTCAATGTTAGGGTTTGCGGATTAGGCAATCTGAAGCTGATCGGCTGTTTGTTTACACAGTCCGAAGGACTACCGTAGTCGTGCCAGCAAAATACTCAAGAATTTGGGGCCCGCTGGTCGAATCCGACTAGGTGGGGTTCGGTCTTTGATCCCCTTCACTGTACTTTCACTCGATACTGAGGCACGGCCGACGAGATGCGACTGGTCACAATAACGAGTTTGATTGCCATTTTCGGCAGCTTTGCCAGCCCCATGCTGATGCAGTCAGCTCTGGCTGTCGAGGTGTCCGAGACGAATGTGCAGGAATCTGTGCCTGCGGTGCAACGTCCCAGCAAGGGCTGTTTTATCCTCGGTTCACAATCTTTCTCTATTCCGTTCACCGTAGACCAAGCAGGGGCCCAACCTGTTGCAGTGAGACTTTTTGTGTCACGCGGACCCGGTGATCAGTGGAAGCTGACCGACCAGATCAAGCCAAACGCGGCCTCAAAACAATTTCAATTCGAGGCTGAGGATGACGGGGAATATTGGTTTGCTACTCGTACCATCGATGCTGCAGGACAAGCCCATCCTGCGGGCGAGATCACTCCGCAACTGAAAGTCTTCGTTGATACCACCAAACCTGCTATTGCTCTGGAAGTTGAAGCAGACGATGCGGGCAGAGTCTATGCAGCATTAAATATGGACGATGCAACGCCGTTGAAATTGGTCCAACTCCGCTATGCAACGGATATGATCAAATCTTGGCAGGCTGTTGAGGTATCTCAGAAGCCCAACCGCGGGAAAATTCAGTTTGATCCAAAGCAAGGCTGGAAGTTGTTATCGGTACAGGTCATCGTTTCGGATGCGGCTGGCAATCAAACAGTCATCAATCAGATGGTCCGCCGGCCACGTGTCGCAAATGGCAATACCAATCGCTTCGCGTCCAAGCCAGCGTCTGAGCCCATCGCTGCTAAATCTCTGCCGTACCGAATGGATGGTGAATCGGGAGTCAGTGCGGAGACCGTTTCGGGGCCAAGTGAACCGCCGATGCTGGCTCCTCTTCCAAGCGGCACCACCCCCGCGATCAATCCGCCGCCTGCTACGTCCACTTGGGCTAATACGCGTTCGGCGACGAACGCTCGAAACCAGCAAGGCTTGAGTGGAAGTCGTTTTCAGGGGAGCAATCCGTACGTGGCAGTTCCGCAGGGCAACGAAACAGCAACTGCCCAGATGAATCCGCGTTACCGAGGCGCAATTCCATCTGCAGCAGGATCGCAGGCTGCCGCAAGATCACCAATGACGACACGGTCTCCGAACCCTGTTGGCATGCCACCTCGTGCTGCTGCAATATCGCCGTCCCAAGTGAATCCCAAAATGCAGGGCCGCGGACCTGTTCCTTCGAATGGTATTCCTTTGAACGGGACTGCCGTCAATCCGCGCTCGGGTATGGGCTTTGCGCCTCCATCAGTTCGAGGCACACCTCCTGCGATTGCGAGGTCTGAGAGGGCGGCGTCGGCTTTGCCACCGCCAGCCTCGCCCATGCAAATTGGTGAGGGCTTCGGATTAAATTCACCTCAGCCTTCCTCACCCAATCCAGGAGCACAAAGCAGGACTTCCTTACCTGCTGGCGTAGCGGAATCCAAATCCGCTTCAGAGCCACGAACCGTAGCAGAGGCAATGCGTCCCCTCACGGAGGAGTCGGCCGTAACCAAATTGCAACAGGAGCAGATTCCTGCCCCGAAACCGCATGCGGAGCGTTATCGTTCTGAACGTACCTCAACTAAGGAATCCAAATCTGCCATGCAACGAGCCCCTGTTCGCTTCAGTGACAGTGAACGCTTCAGCTTGGAATACGAGCTAGAGGCTGTTGGCAGCCAGGGCGTCGAGGCTATCGAGCTTTATGGGAGTTTGGATCACGGCAGCACTTGGTCACTGTGGGGGCAGGATCCCGACCGCAGTAGTCCCTTTGACATTGAAACCAAGGGAGAGGGCGTCTTTGGTTTCAGGATTGTTGTGGTGGGAGGAAATGGGCTGGCAAGTCCACGACCTTTGGCGGGTGAGTCGCCAGATATCTTTGTGGTTGTCGATCGGACTCGCCCAAGTATCCGCATCACCGGCGCGAGATACGGAGAAGGCGATCGCACCGGTGGCTTGGTGATTCGGTACGAGTGCAAAGACACCAACCTACCCCGTCGACCTATTGGTCTTGCATTCAGCGGTGCGCCGGATGGCCCCTGGACCACCATTGCTGCTGGGCTTGAGAATACGGGTGAGTACGTTTGGCGAGCAGATCCAAATCTGCCCCGGCAGTTGTATCTGCGGATTGATGGGACAGATCAATCCGGTAATGTCGGAACCTACATTCTGGATCAGCCCATTGATACACAAGGGCTAGCACCAAGGGCTCGGATTCGCGGTTTTCAGCCTTTGTCTGAAAATCCACCTGCCAATGCAGGGCAGACTGCTCTGCGGAACAACGGGTCGTTGAAGTAGTGACACGTTTTGAGGCAGGTGTTGGCTCTTTCGAGTGATGTCAGGCGGGACCTTGCCGGTCGCATCTTGTTGATGGGATTGGTATGGTGTCTCGCATGACGTTGATCCATGCCTTCGAACTGCTTGAAAGTCCGCCCGACAAGTTTGCCGACGCGATTGCCGTGTTTGGTAACGATACCACGCTGCGATCCTGGGTCTTTCAGCTGTTGTCGAATCAGGGAGATGTCACACAGTTCGACGGCGAGCAGGCTCAGTGGTCAGACCTGCGTGACGAATTGGCGACTGCTTCACTTTTTGATTTTGGTGGTAAACGCACCATTCTGTTACGTAATGCCGACAAATTCTTAAAGGATTGCCGGCCTCAGGTTGAAAAGCACTTGGCCAAATCAAATACAGCCAGTCGCTTCGTTCTAGAACTCGATTCGCTCGCTTCGAATACTCGTGTTTACAAGGCATTGTTGAAGCAACATGCTCTGGTGGATTGTCGGATTTCTGACGGCAACAAAGGGTCGAACCCTTCGCTTGCCAAGCGGCGATCTTTTCTGATGGGATACGTTGCGCGACGTCATTCAACCAAGTTGACCCGTGACGCGACTGATGTGTTGATGGAGATGGTGGGTGACGATATCGGGATCCTAGAGACTGAAATAGCAAAGCTGGCACTCTACTGTGAGCCTAAGCAAAGCATTGATCAGGCTCTGGTGGAGGATGTTGTCGCTGGTTGGCAAGGTAAAACTGTCTGGCAGATCACTGATGCAATTGTGGCAGGAGATGCGGCAGAAGCTTTACGACATCTGGACAAATTGTTGGGTGGAGGACAGCCACCAATCGCGCTGCTTCCGCAGATCGCATGGTCGTTGCGGCGACTTGGAATGGCTACATCCGTCTATGAGCAACGGGAACGAAGTGGTAGGAAATCGCAGCTCGAGGATGCGCTGTCCTATGCGGGCTTCAATCGTGGTCCCAGTGATATCCAGAAAGCGAAACAACAACTCAATCGAATGGGTAGAGATACAGCAAGACAACTTTTGCCGTGGCTGCTGGATGCGGACCTGCGTTTGAAGGGTACGCACAGCAACGAAGGACGTGACCGTTTCCTTCTTGAGAACCTGGTCATCAAGTTAGCGAAGGAAGCCACCCGAAAGAAAACGCCTGTTAAGTTGCCCGCAGCAACTCGTTGAGGTTTTTTGAACTCATGCAGGTGGTTCAGATCTTTGATGCAGTTTCGTTTTGCGAGTGGTAAAGACGTTGGTTGTCGCACTGCGTTTTTTGCTCGGTTCACTATGCCGTCTGGAACACTGGCATTCTTGAGCTAGGCCGCAGGTAGAAATGTGAATCGAAACTTGTGCGCTGGTCGGTGTAGCCTGCTCACATACGATCACTGGTACCCTTGGTCAACGCCATGAAGGCCGACTCAAGATCAAGCTCCTCTTCTGAGAAACGACGTAAGTCGATGCCATTTTCGATGAGCAACTTGGGTAGTTCGCTGTATTCCTCAATTCCACTTTCCAGAATCACTCTCATCGCATCATCACCCCGTTCACATGCTTGGACTTTCTCATGTTCATTGAGCAACTGAACGATGCTTTCCATTTTGTTTCGATCAGCGGGTTGGATGACCAGTACTGTATGTTCTCGCACCATCCGGATGACTTCCGCTTTGGTTGCGTTCTGTTTCAGCTCTCCTTTGTCAATGATGCCCACTTTGTTACACACATCGGCGAGTTCAGGAAGAATATGGCTGCTGACGATGATGGTTTTCCCCATCTCGCCAAGTTTGCGCAACAAATTTCGCATTTCGATTCGCGCACGGGGGTCCAATCCGGATAGAGGTTCATCAAGAAGCAGAACCTGTGGGTCATGCAGTAACGTGCGTGCAAGACCGAGTCGTTGAGTTTGCCCACGTGATAGGGTGTTCGCAAATGCATCGCGTTTGAAATCCAGATCTACCACATCCAGCATTTCGTCGACTCGTTTGCGGCGGTCTTGACCGCCAATCCGGTAGGAAGCGGCAAAAAATTCGAGATACTCGACAACAGTCATGTCGTCATACACGCCGAAGAAGTCAGGCATGTATCCCACCAAGCGCCGGATCTCTTTAGGTGCGGTGTGGACACTGTGGTCACACACATAAGCCTCGCCCCAGGTCGGCTCCAATAGTGTGGCTATGATCCGCATGGTTGTGGTTTTGCCGGCACCATTGGGTCCGATGAAGCCAAACAGGTCACCTGCTTGCAAATCAAGATCGATGCCTTTGATCGCGAAAGCATCGCCATATTTTTTCGTAAGGTCAACGGTTTTAATCACGGAAGGTTTCAGGCGTTATGAGGAGGTGATAGCCAGCGGTAGCTGGCACTCGTTGATTTTTGCTTCAAGGTCATCAGGGTAGACACCGTGCGGGTCAGCGCGGTTACTGATTGGTGTTGTTAAAGATCTTTTTCGCTCGTGACAGGGAGCACGAGACGAATCATGGTCAGGCTTTTTCCATTCTTCTCAATCTCTGATTCTCCGTCTCTTAGTTTGAGGGTGGTCAATTCATCAGCCAGCCTGCCAATTAGGATGCAACGATCATCGGAGAGTGTATGGCTAAGATCGAGTGATGATAAAGCATCGTCACGCAGTCCCGTGTATCGGCTACCACCAACCGCGTTGTGGAACATCAGCATCTCCGCAACACGATCAGGAATTTCAACTGTCGATGGATCCCATTCCTCCGTGTCACGACTGCTCTCCAAAGCGGTTTGTCGAGACAATCGCCAACGAAAATTCTTTTGCCGCAGACTGTCAATGCGTTCAATGCGGCCGCCAGCAGGGAACCGAGTCTTCAATATATAGGCCCAATTCCGATAAATCAGCATGCCGTCCAGAAGGTCAACAGGAAGTGGGTTCACTAACTCTCCCTTCAACAGTTCGCTCCCGTCACGGCGTTGCAAGTTCGTATAGTTGCTGAGCTTGGGCGTGAATCGGAGGAGAGTCTGAACACTCTTGCTGCTTCTTGCGGCTAGCGGAGCATCAAGAATTGAATTCTGCAGCGGTCCCGCAGGGACACTGGTGCTTTCGCCGCCACTCTGCTGCAGGCGAATGGTGTAAGGAGGCATCCGTGTGTCTTCGATTGCTATCTGGATACCCCCGTAAGTCTTGCCGGGATAGCCCAGCGGGCTTAAGAGTGATTGTTGGATTGAATCAGCTAGCTTGTCAAAGTTGGTCGACTCATTGATGTCGATATTTAGCAATGCGGCATCATGTGAGTAGATACAGCTTGCCTGGAAGCCTCGGCCTACACCCGCGATCGCATCGATGTCAATGATTTCGACGCGATTGCACCGGGTAATGCCTGTCTTGCTATCGCTATCTGAAAGGCTTCCGTTGAGATTGGGCCGTGCCTCATACATCAGGACGAGCGTCAAAGCGATTGCCACAATAGGAAAGCTTAACCAGCCCAACAAAGGGCGTCCCAAGAAGCGGTTGATCAGCAGGTAATCGAGGGGACCAATCACAGCGATCAGGGCCATCAGAATGATCGAGACAACAGAGAAGTCGAACTGTCGCTTCACGTCGAACTGGTCAAGTGTGGCTCGAAGTTGACCCGCCAGGTCGCCGTAAGCTGTACCGCGATTTGTGATTGCGATGTCTTTCTTTTCCGGCAGCAAGATGTCACCGGTCAGTTGTGTCATCAAATCGAGACGTTCAGGCCATGCTGTGAACATTTCGTCGTCAAGGTCGGCTGCGACCGCGGTAATGCGTCCAAACCCGACGTTGTAAACTGCTGCTACGGGAAGGCTGACGCGTCGAGTCGTTTTGCCCGTGATGAGAACCGTGCCACGTTTTCTCGGTAAGCGAAGACCCGTGAAGTTTTTTAGCGGGCTTTGCGTTGAGGTGTAGGTTTCGATCGCTGACGGATCGATTGTCGTTGTTTTGGGTTCCGTGATCCCTAGAATTTTTTGAAGCCAAGGAGCGGCTTTGAAAAGATCTTGGCATGATTCGCCGAGCGTGATGAAAAGATGCCCCCCACCGGTTATCCACTGTTCAATCGCAATACGTTGGTTTCTTGTCAGTGATCGCAGTAAATCAATTCCGGCAGCGTTGATCATGATCATGTCGACGCCCTCGTATCCCAACATCGAATCAGGTAGCTCCGTTGACTCCGTCGGCTGGGAAACAGCGATCGAGGCATCACGATTCAGTAGCTTGTTGGCTCCTACCTCGTCGACTCCAAGTGGATCGCCGAGCACAACAATCCAGTTCATGTCCAGTGGGATCATGGCGGGGCCACGAGATGGCGAACCGATGGTTGGAAAGCGACCGCTGGTAACGGTGGCGTCACCATTCTTCAGAATGAGTGGGGCTGCTTCACTGCCCGGAACCACGTACGCCCAATCTCCATCAGTTATGTCACCAACCTGTTCGTAAAGAACTTCGGCTCCATCTCCATCACGTGTCTCCAACGTCGTGATGTTTTCAGATCCGGAATAACGAATGCCTGTCCAGACACCGACTCGGTAATGACCTTGAATCCCAAACTGGACCTGCGAAGACAGGTCATTAGCGTCCGCGGTCCGGCCATCAGCCGATAGCAGGAACACTGTGCAGAGCGTGGCACCAATCAAGTAAAGCAATTTCGACATTCAGACTTGTGTGTGCTTTAGGGCTTCTCGGAATTCGGGCATTCGCAAACCAGGCGGCTACAACCTGGACAACCATGGCCGTATTTGGCTTGCAATGCAGCGTTGAGGTCAATGTCGGCCACGTTCGCGATTGTCGTCAACCAAGCGATGACGTCCGCAAACTCCTCTGCCAAATTTTCTCGGTCGTCGCCTCGAAGGGCGGAGGCTAGTTCTCCGATTTCTTCCATCAACCACATAAAAGTGCCATCTGTCCCGCGGGCAGCATCTTTTTCGTAGTACATTTGTCGGATATGACGCTGAAGATCAGCAATCGACAGTTCGTCTGCAGATTCGGACGATGTTGGCATGAAATGGAGCGTGATTTGGGTATTTTAGAGGTCGGCAGGGTTAAAAGAGTACCCTGACGGATCATCATAGGTGGAGATCCGTCGGGAGACAGCAAGATATCCCGCTGCACGACCGCACGGTAGTCAACTACAGTGTTGGGGTCATTTTGGTTCCGTTCTTATTCGCTCATCTTGGTCAAATTTCTTGGCAGAGTCGTCTCGACCGCAAAAAAAGCCCACCAAGGGCGTCGCGCATTCACCCTCAAACGTCGATCCGTCTGCAGGTGTGGAGTATGAGGCGTTGCGCCGGCATCCCGCAGCTAATGGCACTGGATCTGGTCGGGGTGAACAACAGGGGGCTGCCCACGCGGCACAGCAAGAGGAGGACGCGTCAGGTTCCGCTGCATCAGATCTCAACGCTGAGAAGCCTGTGCCAAGTGGTCAATTTAAGTCAGGGTCAACGAAATCGTCGAAGGCAACATTTCATCATTACCCTTTCTACTCACCTCGATTTTGGCATGGGATGCGACCAGGGTCCTGGTGGAATTTGCTCCGACAGGGCCGATTTCGAATTCACCCTTCTCGCTTGCTGATGGCTGTAGCGATTTCGTTCGCCACCCCATTCAATACTCTCCTGGCCATGATTCAGGCGGTCATCTTCCGCCGCAAGCTGGCAGAGGCAGAGTTGCATGGGCCGCCAGTTTTTATCGTTGGGCATTGGAGAAGCGGCACAACTTTATTGCATGAGTTGATGGTGCGTGATGAGCGTTTGAGCAGTCCTTCCACCTTTCAGTGCTTCGCCCCGTGCCATTTTCTGGTAACCGAGTGGTTTTTTCGACGCTTCGCGAGCTGGTTATTGCCTGGTAAGAGACCGATGGACAACATGGCGGCGGGATGGGACCGGCCTCAGGAGGATGAGTTTGCGTTGATGAATTTAGGTCAACCCTCTCCTTATCGGCGGATCGCCTTTCCCAATGAGCCAGCGGTGGACATGGACTATCTCGACTTTGATGGGGTGCCCGAAGAAGGAAAGCAGCAGTGGATGACGGCACTACGTTCGTTCTTGCTCAAGGTAAGTATCGGCACCGGGCGTCCACTGATTATCAAGAGCCCTACCCACACAGGGCGTGTTGGCTCGTTGGCTCGTGAATTTCCGGATGCAAAATTCATTCATATCACGCGAGATCCGAGGGATCTGTTTCCCTCAACTTGCCGTTTATGGCGCGGTCTGGATGATGTTCAGGCGTTGCAGAAACCAAAGCACGACCAGTATGAAGACTATGTTGTTGCGTGTTTGAGGCGGATGTACAAAGCCTTTCATGAACAACGCAAGTCGATTGACTCAGCTCGAATCATTGATGTTCGTTTTGAGGATCTCACGACCAATCCAGTGGAGACCCTGCGAAGCATCTACGAAACACTCAGGCTGAGTGACTTTGAATCAGTTGAGACGACGATCCGCGAGTGGGCAGAGTCAGAACATAAAACTTATCAACGCAACCAGCATCAGCTTCCACCTGAGAAAGAAGTGATGATTCTGGATGAATGGCAGGACTATTTTGAACGTTATGGATACAGGTAAGCGAACCATGATACGCACATTTTGTGATCGGTCCCTTCTCATGCTGGCCCTCTTGGTGCTGATAGTGGGGTGCCAGGCGGCGAAGGATGAGCCAGTTGCCGAAAAAAATACATCTGTGAATTCGACTGACTCCGGTGCAAATCAAGATGCGGATGCTGGTTCCAGTGGGCTGCCAGAAGTGGAAGTGACCGCTGAACAACTGCTTGCCGCCCGGTTACCTGAGGCAGAGGTTGCTGAGGGCTGGATTCGGCTATTTGATGGCCACACCCTGTTTGGATGGCAAATAGCCGGTGATGCCAACTGGAGAGTCGAAGACGGAAGCATCGTGGTGGATCAGGGTGACGCCTGTTTGTTGTGTACCTCGGTTCCATGGCAGAATTTTGAACTCGTGGTGGAATACAAAGCCGGCACTGACACAAATAGTGGCGTGTTTCTGCGTACACCTTTGAATCCAGAAAATCCGGCTGAGGATTGTTACGAAGTCAATATCGCGCCAGCTGATAATCCGTTTCCTACTGGGGGAATCGTTAAGCGTAAGAAGGCAACTGAATTCAACGTCGACTCCGCTGAATGGCATACCATGAAAATGGTTATGGACGGAAAACGCTTGCAGGTATCCGTCGATGGGACCAATGTTTGTGATTACACAGATAAGGTGGGCGTCGCTGATGGGAGGATTGGTCTACAGCATAATTCTGGCAGGATCGAGTTTCGCAATATCCGGCTACGACCACTGGGTTTGAATTCGCTGTTGGATGAACAATTGACCCAGTGGACGAAATACCCTGAAATGCCCGGTGAATTTAGCGTGACAGAGGAAGGCTATCTGCGAGTGAAAGGCGGAAGAACTCAGCTGGAATCCAAGCAGTCGTTCGATGATTTTGTGCTGCTGGCTGAATACAAGCTTCCCCTGGATGAAATGAATTCGGGAATCTTCTTTCGATGCATTCCCGGCGATGTGATGATGGGCTACGAATGCCAGCTAAGTAATGAAATCAAAGATGGCGATCGATTGAAGCCCGCTGATTGTGGTACGGGAGGAATTTTCCGTCGGCAGGACGCACGCGTGGTAGCAGGGGAAACAGATAAATTTGCCACCGTCGTGTTGGTGGCCAACGGCCCCTCCATCGCAGCTTGGGTCAACGGTGTTCAGGTAAGCGACTGGTATGATGATCGCAAGAGCGATGAGAATCCTCGGCGTGGTCTGCGGCTCAAGCAAGGAACGTTCATGATCCAGGGTCATGATCCCGGAACTGATGCTCTTATCAAACAGTTCAACGTTGCAACGGTGAACGATGAGGATTCAAATGAATGATCGTTTTGTGGCCTACCGTTGGTCGTGCAAGTGATTCGGATCAATCTTGTGCACGGATGGGCATGGTCATTCATTCGGCGGAGCGCGAGATCATTTCAGTCGTCGGCTGCGGAAGCATCTTTAATCACAAATCGGGCATGCAGACGGGCTACCTGTCTCGCAAGGCCAGCTGATTCCACACTTTGAACCACTTGTTCAAAGTCTTTGTATGCGGACGGTGCTTCGTCTCGAGGGTAGCGACGGCAGTTCGTCAGGATGTCCGCTGCCTCAAAGGAAGCGTCAACTTGTTGTTGGTCAAGCTCCTTGATCGCACGGCGCCGGCCCAGTCTTCGACCAGCGCCATGGTTCACACTGTAACAACTCGCTTCTGCACCGGGTAATCCAACCATGACTGCGGAACCAGCTTGTGGATTTCCTGGAAGTAGAATTGGATGTCCCGTGGTTGCAAACGGAGTATTTTCAAGTGTGTCGTGTCCAGCGGGCAGCGCTCGCGTCGCACCTTTGCGGTGAACCCAGGTCGGCACACCCTTGATGATTTCCCGTTGTGCGATGTTGTGGCTGATAAAGTACACAAGCTCACCCTGGGTGCCAGGTATGACTTCCTGAAATGCTTCCAGAACCAGCGTATTGATAAGCAGGTGATTGACCGTTGCAAAATTTGCACCCATCGCCATATCGTTCAGGTAGTGATCTGCTTCCTTGGTACCAAGCGGTGCATACACCAGTTGCTTGTCGTCAGCGGGGTACGGAATGCTCCAACGATCGAATTGCTCTTCGAGTGCCCGGAATTGTCCCGTTGCAAGACGATGTCCAATGCCTCGGGAGCCACAGTGTGAAAGGAACGCAATTTTCCGGTGCTGCAGTCCAAAGACACTTGCGATCGACTTTGACTGCTCATCGTTCTGAATGTCGACGATTTCGCATTCACCGAAGTGGTTTCCCCCGCCATAGGAACCCAGTTGTTCAATTTTCTGATTGTAATTCTGCAGTCCTCTTCCATGTTGCAGGTCTTCCAGTCGATGCTCAAGCGAATCGAAATGTCCGTCGTGCCCGGTATGAAATGAGTCTTCACACCTTTCAGTCCAGACAGCCGGGATCCCCAGTTCATCCGTGACTGTACGAGAGGCACCACGTGTCAGGACCTGGTTTCCAATCGACTTGGTTACTCTTCTACCATGGGGAACGTGTCGTGAGCCCTTCCCTGCTCCGGTTGGGATGCGGCGACTGATCGCGTGAATCAACTCTCGCCGCGTGCGTTTGTCATCGACTGCATCCTCCGGCAAATTGGTTTGCAGGAGACTCATGGAGCATTTGATGTCAAAGCCGACTGGGCCCGGGTAAATGTGTGTTGGCGAGGCAAGCACGCAGCCAATGGGAGCACCGTAACCGCAGTGTGCGTCGGGGTTCAGGATGACTTCCGTCACTCCAGGAGCTTGCCGGCAGTTGACGGCTTGCTGGAGGCATATGGAATCAAATGAGTCGCGGATGGACTTGTTGCCAAAGACTTTGATGGGGGTGACGTGATCGCCAGCAGGCAAGATAGCTGTTGCATCACCGGTGGGAATGAGTTGGTTCACTGTTCTTTCTCGAACGAGGCGGTTCCAGGCCGGTTGGTATTGCCGGTTGCATCTCAGGAGTCAATTAGGTCTCCGCAGGTTCAGGGATGCCGACCGGAAAAGCTTCGTTTTTTAGATAACCATCGCGACCGCCAAGGTGCTGCAGAGAATTCCCAAGGCAGCCGCCATCAATGCCAATGGTAATTGAGTTGTCACATGATCCATCAGGTCACAACCCGTAAACATTGAGGACAGAATGGTCGTGTCTGAAATCGGCGAACACTGATCGCCAAAGACAGCTCCTCCCAACACGGCACCAAAACAGATGGACAGATAGGCCGGGTCCGCTTGAATCGACCATGCCAGTGGCATCGCAATCGGAAACACCACTGCGTAGGTGCTCCAGCTACTTCCGCAGGCGAATGCAATCAACATGCATAGTAGAGTCAATAACGCCGGGAGTGCGATGGCAGGGATGTTATCTCCAATCAAACGGACCATGTAGTCCGCTGTGTGGAGTTCTTTGGTTACAAAACTGATTGTAACCGCCAGTCCTAGAATGATGGCTCCGATGGTCATCGTTTTGCAACCATTGAGAAAACCTTCCATGATGTCGCTGACTCGCATCCCTCGCAGCCAAGCAAGTAACATGGCAGAAAGCAAGCATGCCATGAAAGCTTCGTTGATGAGGTTGGTATTGAATACCACATAAGGGATGATTGCGATTCCGAGCAAGACACAGATTGGAACGAGGAAGTCAAGTAAACTTGGTGTGTATCCAGCCGCGTGCGTTTTAGTCGGGTCAAAGTCATCACCTTGAACTTTGAGCATTGGGGAAGCGGTGTCCGCGTCAAGCTTTCCCGTGTCTCGAGCTCGCCGCCGAGCGGCGGACATTTTTCTTCCCAGTAGAGGCCAGATTTGAAGCGCCGTCAGAAGTGTCATGCCAACGGCGATGAAGGCGTAAAAGTTGTACCGTATGCTGGAGAAAAAGAATAAGATGCTGGTTTCAGTATCAGGAAAACAGCTTGGCACCGTTCCTACCACGAGAGTCGCAACGTACGCAGGCCATGCGTTGAAAGGCAGAATTGTGGCTACCGGTGACGCGGTGGAATCAACGACATACGCGAGTTCTTCGTGGGACACGCTGTGCTTGTCAGTCACTGGCTTGACCGTTGTTCCAGCCAGGACAGTGCTGACGGTCCCGCCTTGATGAAAAATACAACCGAGCAACCATCCAAATACCATTGACGACCTCGGGCCCCTTGCGATGCTGCCACCAACCACCTTTGCAAAGTGGAGTGCACCGCCAGTTTTCTCCCAGATCCCAAGTAGTCCACCGAGGCACCACAGGTAAAGTAGTAAGATCTGTGCGTAATCTTCGCTGCCCAGTGCGGGAATGAAAAAGTTAGCTACGAAATTGGCTTCCGAAATATCCCCTGTCTGGTACCACAGCACGAGTCCCGCAGAAACAACTCCAACGAAGAGAGACACCACAACCTGCTTTGTCAAAAAAGCGAGCATGATTGCTACGAATGCCGGTACCAGAGACAGGAAAGTTGGGTCGTCCATTTGAGAGCAGTCAGGTGTCGGGGAACGGTTGGAATGTTCGTGCTTTTCGGGTGGTCACTGCGACCGAGGCTGTTCTTGTCGTTGCAATTTCTATTTCGCCAGGGTCGAACCTGTGACGCTCAAGGTCTGCACCATCGTGGTGATGACTGATAGCGTACTGCATTCCGGGAACCCCAGCGTGCTGACTGGGTAGAAGGTTTCGACCACTCGGGGCAACCCTGAGTTGAAAGTCGTATCTCTTACTCGGCTTTCAATTCCGCTGCAAAACTACGCAGTGGTTTGGGGAGGGGAAAGTGAACTGATTCCTCCCGGATGGTTTCCAATTCAACCGTTGCGTTGAACTTGTTGACGAGGCAGTCAAGTGTTTGCTGAACGACTGATTCTGGAGCACTCGCACCGGCGGTGATGAGTACCGTCTGCTCGGCATTCAATTCACTGAGTTCGAGGTCCTGCGGTCCGTCGATGAGAAACGCGGTGATGCCTCGGTCGCTTGCGAGCTGTTTCAGGCGTTGGCTATTGCTGCTGTTCTGGCTGCCAAGGACAATCACAACATCCGCACGGTCAGCCAATAAACGAACCGCTTCCTGGCGATTCTGTGTGGCGTAGCAGATATCTTCCTTGGGGGGGCTCTCGATTTTTGGGAAGCGTTCTTTGATTTTCTCGATGATCCGATTTGCATCATCAACACTGAGTGTGGTTTGTGTCAGATAAGCGAGTTTTGTTTCATCCTCAATGTTCAAATCTTGAATGTCTTGTTCGTCTTCCACGAGGATGATTGCTTCGGGTGCTTCGCCCATGGTGCCGATCACTTCATCATGGCCTTCATGGCCGATCAACAGAATGGTGTAATTCAACTTGGCATACTTGATTGCCTCGAGGTGAACTTTGGTCACCAGTGGGCAAGTGGCATCCAAGGCATGCAGGTTCCTTTGATTCGCCGCTGCCCGGATCTCGGGTGAAACACCATGTGCCGAGAATAGCAGGACACTATCGGTTGGAACTTCCTCAACCGAATCGACAAAGACGGCTCCCTTTTCACGGAACTGATCAACGACATATTGGTTGTGTACGATTTCGTGGTACACATAGACCGGTGCACCAAATTTTTTAAGCGTCAAATCCAGCGATTCAATTGCCATATTCACGCCAGCGCAAAACCCTCTCGGGGCTGCCAAAATGATTTTCATTCCTGTTCCAGTGCCGTGTTCCAATACAGTGGTGCCGTTTTGACTCGTTCCAGTGAACCGTCGAATTCTGGATCTCCTGAGGTAGAAACCAAAGGAAATGATCCCAGAAACGCCCAGCATAACCGTGTGGTGGCATCATCGTCTAACCATGGTGAGTCTGGCAACGGTGCGCATATGCTGCGTCAGGCGAGGGAATCCACGCGAAAACTGGCGACTTCCCATTATGAGAATTTTCTGGTCGCAAGCATCCTCTTGCCAAAGAAATTTCGTCAACCTTTTTATGACGTGTATGCTTTTTGCCGGACGGCAGACGATTTGGCAGATGAGTCCCCCAGTCCTGAGGTGGCGTTGAGGGGGCTTGAACGTTTTCAGCACCAGCTTGACGCTGCCTTCCAAGGACGTCCTGAGGAGCCTCTTTTCATCGCGTTAGAAGCGACGATTCGGCAATTTCAAATTCCCAAGCAACCTTTTGATGATTTGCTGGATGCATTTCGACAGGACCAGCATCTGAATCGATACGATAGCATGGAAGAGTTATTGGAGTATTGTCAACGTTCGGCCAACCCTGTTGGGCATCTTGTTTTGTACCTCGGGGACTCGTACACCGAAGAAAATCGTGTTCTTTCTGATCATATCTGTACCGGATTGCAGTTGGCCAATTTTTGGCAGGATGTCGCGAGAGATTTTGCCATGGACCGAATTTATATTCCTCAAACTCTGATGCGTCAGTTTGGGGTTGAGGAGGAGATGTTCAAGCGGAGCCCGACAGCGGAACCCCTGCGGCATCTAATAGCCCACGAATGTGAGCGTGCCGAGGCAATGTTTCGGTTAGGCCTTTCACTTGCGAACAGAGTGAAGCCATGGCTCGCAAACGACGTAAAACTGTTCGCACATGGTGGTTTGCAGACTCTGCAAGCAATTCGAAAAATTGATTTCGATGTTCTGGGGTCTCGGCCTACGGTCGGGAAGTTGCAACAGTTCGGCTTGGTTTTACGCGCTTTTGCAGGCAGATTGTAAATGACTATTGGTCAATGGAATGAGTGCAAGGGATGACCCCGCAGTCATCGACTCGCCCTGCGGTTATTATATGAATATGGATGTTAGTAGTTCCGTTGCTGCAAGTTATCGGCACGTTCGGCGTATCTCACGGCGAAGTGGTAGTAATTTTTATCGATCGTTTTGGTTGTTGCCCAAGCCGAAACGCGAAGCGATGTGCGCCCTTTATGCCTTTGCACGCACCACGGATGATCTAGGCGATTGTGAAGAACCTATTGCCCTACGCACGCTGTGGTTGGGGTGGTGGCGGCAGACGGTGGCTTTGAATTTGATCGGGGACGTTTCGTCAGAGCAAGTCATTCTGCCGGAGGGCTTGATACCAGAGGGCGCATCGGCAGGAACCGAGAATTGGCCCATCGATTTGCATCGACGTGCGAAGGAAATTCTGCCGGCCTTACGCGATGCGGCGAAGCGATACGAAATTCCTTCACGATATCTCCTAGAAATTGTGGATGGCGTTCTGGCAGATCAACAGAAAACCAGATTCGATACGTACGAACAAGTCGAGCATTACTGTTATCTGGTGGCATCTGCGGTCGGCTTGGCATGCATTCATATTTGGGAATACGAAGATCCTATCCCCATGTCTGCCGCAATCGACTGTGGTTTGGCATTTCAGTTGACCAACATTCTTCGGGATGTTTTGGAGGATGCCCACCGTGGACGCATTTATCTACCGCGTCAGCACTATGAACAACATGGACTTAGCGAAGATGATTTGTTGAAACCGCGCCCAGATGACCGCTTACAGTGCCTTGTGTTGGATGAGGTCACAAGGGCCCGTAGATTGTTCGACTCCGGTTGGGGTATCTGGGACTCGCTACACCCTGATGGAAGGCCCATGTTCAGTATGATGTGGAGGACGTATCGGCAATTGTTGGAGCGGATTTCTGAGTCCCCTCGCTCAGTTGCTCAGTATCGAATTCGTCTGACACCCGGGGCAAAGTTTGGCATTGTTTCTCGTCATTTTTGCCCACCACTGTTCCGTCGTTTACCGATACCGCCGCGAGAACTAGGAATGTCGGAACCTGAATCGTGAATGCCGTCACCCAGCCAGCGGAGACCACGAGTCCCAAGAAGCGAGTGTTGATTGTCGGGGGGGGCCTGGCAGGGCTTGCTACGGCAGAGTGTCTGGCGCGAAACCACTCGGACCGCTTTGAGATATCCCTTTTGGAAGCCAAACGGACAACAGGCGGACGTGCTGGGTCATTTCAGGACAGCAAGACCGCTGGGACGGTTGATTACTGCCAACATGTTGCAATGGGCTGCTGCACCAATTTTTTGGGGCTTCTTGAGAGGCAGGGTTTGGATGACCAGTTGCATCGATACACTCGATTGAACTTTTTTCATCCCGAATACCCCGTCAGTACTTTTGCGCCTTCACGCTGGCTGCCTGCCCCTTTTCATCTGATGCCGGCACTTTCGAACCTGCGCTATTTGAACCGATCCCAACGGCGACAGATCAAATATGCACTGTTCCGCTTTTTTCGCACAAGCTCGGAAGATCTGGGCGACTCGCTGGCTGAGACTTGGCTTGAAGCTCACGGGCAGGATAAGACAACGATTCGAGACTTTTGGAGCGTGATTGTCGTCAGCGCTCTCGGTGAGTCGATCGAGCGGGTTTCACTCGCTGCCGTACGCAAAGTTTTTGTCGACGGGTTTGCAGCAGCACACGGCGCGTCTGATGTGCTTGTTCCCAAACTGCCTCTCGCCGACTTGATTGGTGGGCAACTAACCGCTGCGATTGAACAGCTTGGAGTCGAAGTCAAAACCGGCCACGTGGTTCGGCAGATTTCGACGGACAAAAAAGTTGTCACCGCTGATGGCCAAATGCTGGCGGCTGACCATGTGGTGATCGCTGTACCATGGCATGCCGTCAACGAGTTAGTTCCACCGGATGCTGTTGAAAAGTCGGAAAGTTTGGCGGCAGCGCCTGCTTCGCCGATCAGTGGCTTGCATTTGTGGTTCGATCGGCAAATCACTGACCTTCCCCACGCAGTACTCGTGGGGACTGTTGCTCAGTGGGTGTTCCGGCAACCGTGGGAAGATAAACAAGTGTCGGCTGGGTATTACTACCAGGTGGTTATTAGTGCATCAAAGTCAGCCCGCTGCTTACCGCGGCAGGAATTGATTGATATTGTCCTGCGAGAGTTGCAGAATACCTTCCCAGAGGCGCAGTCTGCGAATTTGGTTCAGAGTAAAGTCGTGACGGATCCAAAGTCGGTTTTCTCCGTTACACCGCAATTTGAGGAACTCAGACCGCCTTCCCGAACGGGTTTGCCGTGGCTCCACTTGGCCGGCGATTGGGTCGCGACCGGATGGCCAGCAACCATGGAAAGTGCCGTGATCAGTGGAAGAATGGCTGCTGCGAGTGTCGTACAGAGTGAATTTGGGGGTGATCTTGAGGTTGACGCAGGTTTGCCGCGTAGCTGGCTTGCACGCTGCTTGATCAAACCATAAGGGCGGTTTGCCGACCGACTATCATACCGGTGAGAATGCCAATTATGAGAGAATGAGCGTGGATGATTCATTACCCCAAGCGTTAGCGGAACGATTCCGCTGGCTCGTTAGCCCCGCCGATGCACAGCACCAACCGGGTGAGTTCGTCCTGTATTGGATGCATAGTGCGATGCGAGCGCATGAAAATCCAGCTCTGGACTCGGCAATCTGCCTTGCGCGGCAAAATGGGTTGCCTCTTCTGGTCTATCACGCCCTGTCCGAGGACTATCCCTACTCCTCTGACCGATTTCATGCTTTCATTCTGCAGGGGCAACGGGACGTGCAGCGCGAACTCGCAGATCGAGGGATCGAGGCTCACTTCCATCTGGCACGAGATGGAGATCGAGGGCCGCACTTGAGAGATTTGACCAGGCGAGCGGCTGCCCTTGTCACTGAAGACATGCCTGTCCAACCGCTCGCGGGGTGGATGGAGCGTTTGGTCAGCCGTACTTCGACACCTATCGCGATGGTCGACTCGTCATGCGTGGTTCCCATGCAACTGAGTCCAAAGTCATTCCAGAGGGCGTATGAGTATCGAAACGCAACCAAAAAGTTGTATGAAGAGCGGATCGGCCAAGCCTACTCCGAGCAGGAGATCGATTGCGAATTTTTTCGGGGTCCCCTGCCATTCGAATCGCTTGACCTGCAGGATGTTTGTCTCGCTTCCTTGATCGCGGGATGCCGGATTGACCACTCCATTGCTCCTGTCGCTGACACGCCGGGTGGTACGCGGGCGGGTTACAACCGGTGGGATCGATTCAGGGCCCATGGATTGAATCGGTACGAAGACGAGCGTAACGACGCGAGCAACCGTGACGGGGTAAGTCGCATGAGCGCTTATCTGCACTTCGGAATGGTAAGCCCGTTCCGGTTAGCTCGGCAGGCGGATGCGGCAGGTGCCGACAAGTACCTTGACGAGTTGCTTGTTTGGCGTGAGCTGTCCTTTAATTTCTGTTTTCACAACCTTGATGTAATCGATTCGATTGACGCGTTGCCTGACTGGGCTATCGAGACACTTGACGAGCACGCTTCGGACGAGAGGCAGGATAATTACTCGTGGGAAACCCTTTCACGCGGCAAGACCGAACAACCTCTCTGGGATGCATGTCAACGTAGTTTGGTCAAGCACGGCGAGTTGCATAACAACGTGAGGATGACTTGGGGGAAGGCTTTCCTGCGCTGGGCTCCGTCACCTACTGCCGCTATGCAACTCACGATGGATTTGAATCATCGCTACGCCTTGGATGGCAGAGACCCGTGCAGTTATGGCGGGGTGCTATGGTGCTTTGGTCTCTTCGATCGACCCTTCCAGCCTGCGGGGGACGTTTTTGGCAATGTGCGGGAGCGCCCTTGCGAGATTCACGAGTCACGGTTGGACCTCGCTAAGTTCAGCGACTCTGTCGACCGGCCTATTGCTGGTCGAATGCCCAAGATTGCCATGGTCGGAGCGGGGGTAGGTGGGTTGATGGCATCGAGATGTTTGCAAGATCATGGTCTCGATGTGACGGTGTTTGACAAGTCGCGGAGTGTTGGTGGGCGTTTGGCAACCCGCCGCGAAGACGGCTTGTCATTTGACCACGGCGCGCAATATTTCACTGCTCGAGACAGTCGCTTCACTCGTTACGTCCGCAGTTGGATGCAGCAGGGACTTGTGGAACCTTGGATGGGCCGCATCGTCAAACTTGATTCAAGCGGTGGTTGCGAAGATCAGTATGGAACCCCGCGTTACGTGGCGGTTCCAGGCATGAACAGTCTGGCTGAGCATCTTGCGGAGGGTCTTCAGGTCCGAACAAATACTTGCATTTCGAGAATTGATCCTGCAGACGGGAAGTGGCAAATCACTGACACAGCAGGAAGAAACGCTGGCGTATTCGATTGGGTCATTCTCAACTGCCCTCCGAAGCAGAGCCTCAACATTTTGGATGGTCAGTCCGTCCTCTCGGACCAGATCGCTGACGTCAAAATGGATCCTTGCTGGGCAATGATGCTCACGACGGCAGACTTGGGAGACGTTGTTTTTGACGGCGCTTTCGTTGAAGAAGGTCCCCTCTCGTGGATTGCTCACGATGGAAGCAAACCGCACCGGCATGAGGCTGAAGCCGTGACTAATTGGACTCTACACGCTTCGGCAGAATGGTCTGAAGCTCATCTGGAATGCTGCCCATCGCAAATCGAAAGTAAATTGCTGTTGGCGTTTGAAAAGGCAGTGCAGAAGAAGGTCCAGCCTCTTCACTGTAAGGTTCACCGCTGGAGATATGCACTTCCAAAGGTCGCAATGGAGGAACAGTGTCTTTGGGATTCTGCTGCTGGGCTTGGAGCCTGCGGAGACTGGTGTTTTAGTCCTCGAGTCGAAGGTGCCTTCTTGAGCGGGATGGCGATGGCAGGGACCATGCTGCGGCAGCTAACAATCGATCGACCGGTGGCAACAAGCGTATCGCGTATCGCGGCCGCGACTTTGACCCAGACCAATGCCGCAGCAGGACAGCAGCAAGGTGAGGCTAGCTGACGGTTCAGCCATTGGCCATGGCGGTCCTGTGTAGGGGCTGGAAGGCAGTTGAGCGATTCTCTGTGGGCCGTGGCTTGGGCTTGGAGGTTGGGATTCAGCCGGCGTCGATGCGGTTCTGCAGTTCGGTTGCGAGATCATCCAGGTGAATTCGACTCTGTTCTAATGTGTCTCGGTCTCGCACGGTCACTGTTTGATTCTCAAGCGTTTCGGTATCGACGGTGATGCAGAAGGGTGTTCCGGCCTCGTCCTGCCGCCGATAACGCCGTCCTACGGCACCTTTCTCGTCGTAAAACACTGTCATGTGTTGTTTCAGCTTGCCGTAAATTTCGCGGGCAACTTCCGGCATTCCATCTTTTTTTACCAATGGGAAGACCGCAGCTTTGATGGGTGCGATGCGCGGGTGAAGTCGCATCACTGTTCGAGTCTGCATCTTGCCTTTCTCGTCAGGCGCTTCATCTTCGGTGAATGCTTCGCAAAGAAACGCCAACACACCACGGTCTGCACCGGCTGATGGTTCGATAACATGCGGTATGAATTTTTCACCCTGAATTTCATCACGGTAGCTCAGGTCTTTGCCGCTCCCGCGGTATTTTGGTTTTCCATGTTCATTAAGTTCCACCGTCATTGGGCTGGTTGATGGATCCAGTTTGCCTTCCATGTGGCTGCGAAGATCAAAGTCACCACGGTGGGCGATGCCCTCAAGCTCTCCATATTCTCCCTCCGGTAAGAAAGGGAATGCATATTCGATATCAGCGGTGCCAACGCTGTAGTGGGCAAGTTCTTCTTGATGATGCTCTCGCATGATCAGGGAATCGCTGGACAGGCCAAGAGAGACGTACCAGTTCATTCGGCGGTCACGCCAGTAGCGATACCATTCCTGCGATTGGCTGGGATGGCAGAAAAACTCAATCTCCATCTGCTCGAATTCACGGGAGCGGAAGGTGAAATTTCTCGGTGTGATCTCGTTTCGAAAGCTCTTGCCAATTTGTCCAATGCCAAAGGGAACACGTACTCGGCTGCTATCAAGAACATTTTTAAAATTGACAAAAATTCCCTGCGCGGTTTCGGGTCGCAGAAAAGTTGCATCCTCCTCACCTCCAAGAGCTCCCAATGTTGTCTTGAACATCAGGTTGAACTCGCGTGGTTCGGTAAGCGTGTCCAGTTTCTTGGCGTCAGGAGCTAATACGTCGGTGGTTGAATCGAGTTTGTCCAAGGTGATGGACTCGTCTCCAACCGTGATCTTGTCAGCATCTTTGTTGCGAAGACGAAAAAACTTCATGCCTCGCCGGCGAACGTCGTCAAGTTCGTTTTCAATGTCAGCCAAGGTGGATACAAATATTTTTCTGTCTTGATATTCCACCCATCGGCCACGGACTTGATCAAAGCGATAACGCTTTTTCGACTCCTTGCAGTCGACCATGTGATCATGAAAAAGGTCGTAATGCCCACTGCATTTCCATACCTGTGGATGCATGATGATCGTGCAGTCCAAACCCACCATTTCAAAGTTGCCGGGCGCAGCGTCAGGCTTGAGTAACTCGTTATGGCCGGCAATCATGTCCTGCCACCATGCTTCCTTGAGGTTGCGCTTCAGCTCAACCCCCAATGGCCCATAGTCCCAGCAACCCTGCACACCGCCATAGATTTCGCTGGATTGAAACAGAAAGCCACGTCGCTTGCAGAGCGACACAATTTTTTCCATCGACTTCATAATGATTCAGTGGTTGAGCTTGGGGGAAGCTGGTGCGGTCGGTGATTTCCGCAAACTGTAGAGGTTTTGAAGCTGCCTTCGTAGGCTAGCAAACCTCACGAAGATGATTTTAAAGGACTGGTTTTGGTCGATCCGATCAGAGCGAATCTCAAACGCCCTTCCCTGCGAGCGGCGCGATCCATACGCCAATTGTCTGTTTAGCAGAAGTGCCCCGAGCCGCAGAGTCCCTGAACTGCTGGCAGCCTTTCTACTGGCCTAGTACCTGTTCAAAAAGCCACCGCCGTACGCGGGGGCAGCAATCTGTGTCTGACCGGGTGGTGTCGCAGTTTGGGCATTTCCACTGATTTGGTGGTTTAGCTTGGCGACTTCAGCAGCGGCCATCGGTTGGGCTGGGTTGATGGCAAGGCTCTGTTGATAATTTTGCAGGGCTTGCGGCAGGTCACCGGACTGCTGACGCAGTTTTGCGAGTGCTAGCCAGGCACGCGGGTTATTTGCGTCTTTTTGAACGGCATCTTCAAGATATTTCATCGCCGTTTCGGGGTCATTGGCTTCCTCATAAAGCCGAGCCAATTCGATACGGGCTTCCGCACTGGCCGGATTCTGAGTGGCCCAGTTCTTCATGAGGGCAAAGGCGCGATCGTTGCGGCCTGTATCGACGAGCAGAACGGCTAGGCCTCTGTGGCACTCTAGGTGGTTTGGGTCGTGGTCGAGGCATTGGTTGTACAGAGATTCAGCTTGAGTCAGCATCTCCTGGTCGCCCCGCTGATTCCCCAAACGGTGGGTAGTGGCCGCAAGGTTGTAATAACCGTCAGCGTTTTGCGGATCGGTAGCAATTACTTTTTGAAACCGCTGCAAGGCTGCCGTGTATTGCCCTTGTTCGTAGAGCTGGGTGCCCGTTGTGTTGTGTCCACTGGCCGCCCATTGGCACCCTACGGCTGTTAACAGCAAGGTTGCGGGCAAGACATGGACAAAAATTCTGAAAGGCGCGCGGATCTGTGCTCGATTTGCCCATCGGCAGCCGAAGGTATTAAGTGAGCCGGAGGTTCGTTGACGAACTAGGTTCTGCAGGGCCATTTTTCGTGTCTTCCTGACGCGGGTGGCATTCGTGTACCTGAAAAGAGTGGTTTTATGTTCACTCTTTTTGGGGTGCGTTTCATCCGATTTGAAGGGTCGATAGCGTTCGGACGTTATCAACCCTGCGTCAAACCTTGCAAGACCGGAACTTTTACCCCGAGTCCTCCGTCAAACACGGCAGGAGCGAGGTATTGCCCGAATACCACATACAACCGCGCCAAACTGACCTAAACCCAGTACTACAGACGATTTCTGTTGCTTAATCACACTGTCTAACTACACTCCGAAGCTGGTTTCGGCTCCGGAATCTGTTAACCAATTTGATGATGTAACGATCGTCTTTTTCGAATAAATATCCCGTTGGACACCTTTTGGTGCCCCGCAGGACCCGAATTTTATAAAGAGGCAACTCCACAGCGCAGGGATGGCAGTGGGGCTGTTTAACACGATTGCCAATTGAATTTGGCACCTTGAATACAGAGGCTGCTTGATGACTCTCCGTGACTCGAGTGTTCGCAATGTTCTCCGCAAAGGCGACCGCAAATCCAGCGGGCGACTTCGTGATAAGCGTCGCCGTATGGAACGACGTTTATTGTCGGAATCGCTGGAACAACGGCAACTGCTGGCAGGTCCAGAGGTTTCCGGGATCCAACCCAATGAGGGCGCCCTGCTGAATGATGGCACCGTGCTGAATGTTGCACCGCGCGAACTGGTTTTCCAGTTTGACGACGATACCAACTTGGACCCTCGGACGCTTTCGGCTATCCGCATCACTCAAGCGGGTGAAGGCGGCGCGTTTGATTCCGCAACGGCTCTGAGTGATCTAGGGACCAACGGTGTTTTGTCCGTTGAGTTCAGGGCAGTTGAAAGTGGATTGGTTGGCAATGGGATACAAGTCAACTTTACCGCGAATCCAACCGCGCTGGTTCCGGCACCAGTGGTTTCGGTGAATGGTCGAGTGGTGGAAGTTGAAGTTAGTAGCAACCCTGCTGCTGAAACGACCATGCAGGACCTGATCTCCAAGTTGGGCAGTGACGCCGAGGCGTCTGGTTTGGTTGAAGTCATACAGGTGAGTGGGTCCTCTCTATCACCCTTTGGGCAGGACATTGGAAGTGGTTTAAATCTTACGCTCGACGGAGCTAATTCGGCAGAAGGTGTTACTGACTTTGGTACCGGCGCTGTGCAGGTTCGTTTTGTATCGCGAACGCCAGGCAGCGAAGGTCTTAACACAAAGATTGAGTTTGATCAGCGAAACTTTGGTGGGACAGCTTCTCCGCTTGTGGTCGTGAATGGACGCACAGTTCTGGTGCAACTCAACAGCACCGTTGGTAGCGAATCAACTGCGCAGGAAGTCATTGAAGCGATCAACAACGATCCTGCAGCATCTGCTTTGGTGTCTGCATCATTGCAGCAGGGTGATCCGCAGCATCCGGTGGGTGCATCCTCCGCGCTTCCTGATTCGCTGACACTGGCTGGTGTATCCGACGAATCAGTAGAGCCCGGCTACATCGGATTTGGTGATTCGTCTCGGGAGGTGGTTTTCCGTTTTGCCGAGCCTTTGGAAGATGATCTTTATAAGATTGAGATTTTCGGGAGCGGTCAGACACCGCTTCGAAACTTGGATGGCGAAGCGTTTCAGGATGGCACAGACTTTACTCGACAATTCAGTATCAACTTGGGCCCGCAGGTGGCTGCTGTTGTACCCGAACCAATTCGCCGAAATGCAAATGGTGAGTTGCAGCCGGAAGTCGGTAAAATTGAGGTCCATTTCAACGACGATGATTTGGATCAGACTCGCGCTGAGAATACGAGTTTTTATGCGTTGATTTTTACCAACGATACCGTCAGCAACATCGATGACATTCTGATTGAGCCTGACAGCGTTACCTATAGCAGCGCGACGAACATTGCCACCCTTGATTTTGGTGTGCCGCTTTCTAGGATTCCAGTTGATCCTGGCAATGTGGGTGCAGGATTCCTGAGCGGAGCCGCTAGACTCCGAGTCGGTGCTGATATCAATGCGGATCCCGGAGCGGATGATCGTAGTCCTTTCGTGCCACCTCAGGAAATTTCTCTTGATCCCTCGAGCCAAGAGCCAGGTGACTCTTTCGCAACTGCCTTTGAGGTTTCCAGCGTTCTGACTGATCCCGTCAGTTCAACTTCAACCACCTCGGTTAGGCTGACGAGCGAAATAGTGAACACCAACTCCTACGGGTTGGACTTGCCGGGACCGGACATGGATGGGGTTCGGCGGATTCGCCAAGATGATCCGTCACGTCTCGAACGCAACGTCCCGCTGGACTATGTGCGGCAAGGCGCGGATGCTGTCGATGGTATCTCAGTGATTCAATACAACTTTCCGCACAAGTGGTTGGGAGATGACCCAACTGTACCCGGAGTCGCGGAAGATCGTGACTACTACAGTGTGATCACGGAGCAGCAGAAAGACCGAATCCGCGAGGTAATGACGCAGTTTAGCCAATATCTGGGGGTCAATTTTGTTGAGGTAGAGGGAGCTCCGACTGAGGAGGCTTTTATCTCAATTGTCGTGGGCGATCTTTATGGCTCGGTCGAGAACGAAGACGAAGCTGATGATCAGGCTTTTAGTGCCGAGGGCGGTTTGGCGGTCGCTACGAGGGATCTCACAGGTGATGGTGTTGATGACCTTGCCGTGCTTGATTTCCAGGATTTCGATGAGTCGATCGACGATACCTACGGTGGGCAGTTTTTCCGCGGTGGCATGTTCGCAGTGGGACAATTGCTCGGGTATGGGTACGCCGATGATCTGCCGCAACCGGTCAGCCAGAGCTCCGAGTTTATCTTCTCGCCCGGTACGGATAATGAGGCGGCCTATCCCAGTCCTGCAGATATAACCCACGGGCAATATCTGTACCGACCCGAGGGAATGGATGTCGATTTGTATCGATTTGAAGTTCCAGTGAGCGGCAATCTCTCGGTGGAGACGATTGCCGAGAGATTGGGCGAGCCAAGCTTGCTTGATTCGAATATTCGTGTTTACGAATTAGGGGCTGATGGGGCATTTGAGGAAATTGCCGTCAACGACGACTACTTCAGCAACGATTCCTTGGTTGATATCGAAGTAAATGCTGGCACCTACATGATCGGCGTCAGTGCACACGGTAACACTGAGTACGATCCGACGATCGAGGGTACCGGTTTCGGTGGTTTGTCTGAGGGCGCCTACGAACTCTTACTTGATTTTCGACCCAACAGCACGACGGGACTAACTGACACCACTGGCATCGCGATGGACGGTGATGGTGATGGGCGTCCAGGTGATATCTTCAATTTCTGGTTCGTTCCTTCGGATGTGAACAACACGCTATACGTGGATAAAGCCGCGACTTCAGCTTCGGGCAATCTGGGTACCCTGACTAATCCGTTCCGCGAAATTGATCAAGCGATTGCGGCAGCGACCGAAGGAATGACGATTCGCGTTGTTGGCAATGGTGGTGTCGATGGACGTATCGAAACGCTGGAGGATAACTTCAGTTACCAAGTCGGATACACATTAAATTCTTTGCCGCTGAGTGATGGTGAGCGTTTGGACTTGCCGCAAGGCGTGAGAATGGTGATCGATGCCGGTGCCATCTTGAAAATGAGCCGCAGCCGAATCGGAGTTGGCAGTGCATCCCTTGTCGATAAAAGCGACTCAGCATTGCAGTTGTTAGGGACTCCAAGCTTCATCACGAATGGCTTGCCTGCCCGTGATTCTTCCAATCAGATCATCCCGGGAAGTGTTTTCATCACCAGTATTAATGATGACTCCATCGGGGCTGGCAACACCACTGGTCAGAATCCAGCAGCGGGAGACTGGGGAGGTGTGGATTTCCGAGGTGATCTTGATTTTGCAGATGAATCCCGGCGAAATCGTGAAGCAGAGGGCGTATTCCTGAATCATATTCAGTACGCCGATATTAGGTATGGTGGAGGTCAAGTGGTCATCGGAGGGCAAGCGGTTGTCGTCTCCCCCATCGACATGGCCGTCACTCGCCCATCGATTATCAATTCGAAAATCAGTCTTGGGGCTGACGCTGCAATGTCAGCCACGCCGGACACGTTTGCCGAGACTCGCTTCACTGATCCGTATTACCAGGCGGGTGAATCGTTTATCCCTGATTACGATCGGATCGGCCCTACAGTGTGGGGCAATACGGTTATCGACAACAGTATCAACGGTCTATTTGTTAGGATTCAAACAAGAGCCGGAGACGCTTTGGAACCGTTGACGACGGCTGCTAGATTCAATGATGGCGATATCCCAATTGTCATGACAGAGACTTTGAAGATAGCTGGAACTCCTGGTGGGCCTGTACTGCAATCGACAGCACCTTCGTCGATTCTTGTCCAACTGTCGCAGGTGGCCGTTGGGGATGTGCCCGCTGACGACAACACGTATGTCTATCGTATTACGAATGTTGATAGTGATGGTGTCGAGTCTGCTTCCAGTTTGCCTACTGTCTCGGTGACATTAAGTGGTGGAGGGACTGCTGGTATCCGGCTCGAACAGCTGCCGCTTGTAAGTAACGGCAGTGGATTTGTTGGTCGCAAACTTTACCGGGCTGAAGTAGGACTGGGCGGTATCGTTGGTGAGTACCGCCTCGTTCAGGAACTGAATGCAAGTGACTCAGTAGCCACTGACCAAGCTGCGTCTGGCACGACTGTTTTATCAACCGCTACAAGCGTGCTGCGAAGTCGATATGATGCTAGTCTGGTCGTTGATCCTGGCACTGTTGTCAAATTGGATGGAGCGAGAATTGAATCGACTTTTGGTGCCAATCTGATTGCTGAGGGGGCACCTGGTCTGCCTGTTGTCTTCACATCGTTGAATGATCAGCGGTATGGCGGCGGTGGAACCTTCAATACGAATGATCAACCTGAGACGTCGGAGTTGTCTCCAGGTGATTGGGGTGGAATTTATGTTGGGCAGGCAGGATCGGCCAGCATTGACCAAGCTGTCATCGCTGGTGCGGGTGGAACGACCCGAATCGAGGGTGGCTTTGCTTCCTTCAATGCGATCGAGGTCCATCAGGCAGATCTGCGATTGGCAAATACGCGACTTGAATTGAACGCGGACGGACGCGACACGCCTGGTGGTGAGCGTGTTGGCAGAGCAAGCAATAGTGACGCTACCGTGTTTGTGCGGGCAGCACAGCCAGTCATTCTTGATAATGAGTTTGTGGAGAATCGAGCTCCGGCACTATCCATGGACATCAACTCGTTCACGGCGGCGGAGATGTCTGACCGAGGTCGATCCACAGGGCGTATTGATGCGAGTTCCATTGTGGGCAACAGCGGCCCGTTCGTTCAGGGCAATGCTGTGCAGGGCAACGACATAAATGGCATGATCGTGCGTGGTGGTCAGATGACTACCGATGGAACACTCGATGACGCTGGCATCGTACACGTTGTGCGTGATTCGATTGAAATTCCAAACCGCCACATCTTTGGTGGATTGCGACTGGAAAGCGATGCCCGCAGCAGTCTTGTTATCAAGTTTGAAAGCGCAGAAAACGAAAATGCAGGGATTGTCGTTGGTGGTACCCTGCTCGACGGAGACCCGCAATTCCGAGATATTTCTGATCGTATCGGTGGAAGCCTGCAGTTGCTCGGACAACCCGATTTTCCTGTTGTCTTAACGACTCTTGCAGACGACAGCGTTGGTGCTGGCTTCCGAGTTGATGGAGTAGCGCAACGAGATACCAATGGCGACGGCATCGCATTTGATGAGTTGTCTACTCAGGGACTCGGTGGACTTCCAACACTGCCCACGGGACCTGAGGTGAACAATGGTTTGACGATCGATAACGATGTTGATGTCAATAGAACGGGTTTCTTTGAAGCTACCATCGATGACGCTGGGGACGTTGTTGGCGACCGAGAGACTGTCGAAGATCTGACAACAAATACGGTCCTCACTCTCCAGAATGTTGTTTTTCAGTATTCCACGTTTGTCAGCACGGCAACGGGAGTCCAGTTGCTTAGCGGAACGACAATTACTCAGCCTGCGACCCTGATTGCCGATGATGTTGTCGAGAGTCGTGGTAGCTTTGATGGGCCAAACGGAGTGGTCTCGTGGACGGCAACGTCCAGTTTCGAAGATGGGGTGAGTCGACTCAATACTGTCTTGGACCTTGACAGTGGGGTTCAGTTGCTAGGTGATATTCAGGTTGTTTCGTACTTGGATGAAGATGTGCTAGGCATCAGCGACGACATCCTCGTCACCACGGGAACGCCCGGTGCTGAAGACTTTCGGGCATTCACACTCGATGGTGCATTAAGAGTTGGCTTCTCGCATGGTGGTTATTACTCCGAAGACGGAGTCAATCAGGTAAATGCGACATACACAGGTTGGGCTGCCGACAGGTTCAATGAACTTCAAGGCGCAATTCTTGCTGGGACACAGACCTTTAGTATCGAAGGTGATATTGATCTCGCCGATTTGCCTCCAAGTGCCGACCCTGTGTTTGGACAGCAATACGGCCCCGCCGATGTGACCACAGGATTTGCTTGGAACACCAACAGCACGTCAACCAACGCAAGGATTTCGAACTTCCTGGAATTGCTGGCTCGCGACCCCGCAGTTGCTCCACCTCTCTACGATTTCGAACCCGGTCTTTGGGATGGGGTTGTGGTGCGTGAAGGAGCAGACGACAGAAATGTGGCTTCGTTTGCAGAGACCGAACCAAGTCGTTCAGGATTTGTGGATACGAACGCCATCCCAGGGCAAAGTCAGTTTCTTGGTGAGTTGGCACCCAATGAACAATCCGGTGACGAGAATCGGCGTCTTGGATTCATTGTCAACGGCACTGTAAGTCAACGTGATGACATCGACGTCTTCTCATTCGTTGCAGAAAGCGCTACGGAAGTATGGTTTGATATCGATGGTGCTGGCAGCCAATTGGATTCAGTCATTGAATTAATCAATGTCAATGGTGTCGTTTTAGCGTCGTCCAATGATTCCATTCTTGCTGAGACGGATCCTGACGCGGTCTACG
>Ga0315322_10000078_pt1 | contig 57174 bp, 48 predicted proteins | sample M110021515metaG_FD_203461 | JGI IMG/M metagenome (GOLD analysis project Ga0315322, IMG submission 203461) | Ammonia-oxidizing marine archaeal communities from Monterey Bay, California, United States - M1 100m 21515 | ecosystem: Environmental > Aquatic > Marine > Intertidal zone | place: USA... | reverse complement strand
AACGGGTGATGAAGGACATGGCCAGTAAGGAAGGTATTTTCTGTGGTGTCTCATCCGGGGGTGCCGTATATGCTGCGCTGGAACTTTCCAAACAACTTAAAGACTCAGTTATTGTGGCCATTGTCTGCGACCGCGGCGATCGTTATCTGTCCACTGGTGTTTTTAACACCACAGAAGATCATCAATGAAACCACCACAGTCATCTATGTAGCGCACTCATTCCCTTATTAATACACGAAACTAATTAGACTTAACTTGATTTCACTTGATGTATCTTGATGTAACTACAGACCTGGCATTTGCCGATTAATAAAACCTTGTAGCGGATAATATTTAATTCATGAGTAGACGTAGGACCAGACGAAACAAACTTCCCAGTGAACCGGTGGATTTAGAGATAACCGCTTTAAGTCACGAAGGCAGGGGAGTAGCCCATATAGACGGGAAAGTTGCCTTTGTTGATGGTGCTTTGAGCGGAGAGCGATTAAGCGCCAGCTATGTTCGGCGACGGGGCAAGTTTGACGAACTGCGTTGCGAGGAATTGTACTCACACTCGGAACAGCGTATCGAACCGGCGTGTAAATTTGCCGGGCAGTGCGGGGGTTGTTCACTGCAACATATGGACCCTGATGCACAGATCGAATTCAAGCAGTCGGTTTTGTTGGACCAACTACAACACTCTGCGGATTTGCTGCCAGCAGATTTTGAAATCCTGCCTCTGTTGAAAGGTGAGCAGTATTATTACCGGCGCAAAGCACGGCTGGCTGTGCGCATGGTGAACAAGAAAGGTGGGGCGCTGATAGGGTTTAGGGAAAAATACTCCAGCTTTATTACCGACATGGATAACTGCAAAGTGCTGGTGGCAGAAGTGGCAAGTCTAATCGCGCCATTGAGAGCTCTGGTCACAGGGCTCAACGCCAATCACGATATACCACAGATTGAAGTGGCAGTAGGTGAAGAAAAAGAGGATCAGGCAGGCACGGTTTCGTCAGGGTCAGGGCAAAAATTAAGAGTAGCGTTGATTTTTCGACATCTTAAGCCATTGTTAGACGACGATTTAAAAGCCCTGGTTGCCTTTGCCGAGCAGCATCAAATCCATTTGTACCTGCAGCCGGCAGGAATGGACAGTGTCCATAGGGTTTCTCCGAGCCCGGAGGAGAGAGTGGACCGGCTTTACTATCAATTGCCGGAATTTGATCTCACTCTTGCCTTTCACCCCACTGACTTTACTCAAATCAATGCGGGTATCAACCGGAAAATAATCAGCAAGGCACTTCAGCTACTGGAATTGAATGAAAATGACAGGGTGCTGGACCTGTTTTGCGGGCTAGGAAATTTTACCCTGCCATTGGCCCGTCGCTGCAAAGCAGTAGTCGGAGTCGAAGGCAGTGAAGAAATGGTGAAGCGCGGTAATGAAAACGCCGAGCTGAATAATCTTGAGAATGTCAGCTTTTATGCAGCAGATCTGTTCCAGAGCATTGAAGACAAGCCATGGAATAGCGGAGAATTTACCAAAATCTTATTGGATCCCCCGCGCTCGGGAGCTATTGAAATCATCCGGCAAATAGCTGCACTGGGTGCGCAAAAGATTGTATATATTTCCTGTAACCCCTCAACCTTAGCCAGAGATACAGCCGAGTTAATAAATGCAGGTTATTCGTTGAAATCTGCAGGGGTTATGGATATGTTTCCCCACACCAGCCATGTTGAATCCATGGCGGAATTCGTCAAGAGAGATTAAGTGACCACGAAAAAATTCAATGACAAATTGCCCATAGAGCAACTGGTGGATTTGATGACCATGTTGAGAGATAGGCAACACGGTTGCCCCTGGGATTTGAAGCAGACGATAAAGTCACTTCTCCCCTATACACTTGAAGAAGCCTATGAAGTAGCTGATGCCATAGAGAGTAACGATATGGTGGAGCTGGAAGATGAGTTAGGCGATTTGCTGTTTCAGGTAGTGTTCTATGCTCAAATAGCAAAAGAGCAGGGCTTATTTGATTTCGGTGATGTGGCCGCAGCCATAGGTGACAAACTGATCCGACGTCATCCCCATGTTTTCCCGCAGAAAGATGTGAGCCAGTTTGGCTTGGAGCAGGATATTTCTGCTGAGCAAGTGGTGCTGAACTGGGAGGCAATCAAAGCTGAAGAGAAAGAACAGAAGCGCAAGAAAGGCAGTATTAAAGCCGGCAAAGCGCTGACACAGGATAATGCCGACATACCACAAGGTATTCTCGATGATGTCCCTCGAGCCTTGCCCGCTATGGAACGAGCACGTAAGCTGCAAAAGCGTGCCGCGGGGGTAGGCTTCGACTGGCAAGAAATTCAGCCGGTTTTAGATAAACTGAAGGAAGAGATTGCCGAATTCGAACAAGCATTAGAGCAGCAGGATGCTGAGCAAATCAGTGATGAATTAGGTGATATTCTCTTTTCCGCAGTTAATCTTGCGCGCCATAGTTCGGTTGAGCCCGAATTGGCACTGCGTTCATCCAATCTGCGATTCGTTGAACGGTTTGAATGGATAGAACGGGCTTTGCGGCAGCGAGGGAAGACTGTGCAGGAATCCAGTCTCGAAGAGCTGGATAATTTGTGGAATCTGGCCAAATTGAACAAATAAAACCCTATTTGCGTCAGCGATGATTGATGCAGATAATCGAATAGAGAAAAACAGGAGTTGTTAATGAGAATTATTTTATTGGGTGCGCCAGGAGCCGGAAAAGGCACTCAGGCGCAATTTATATCGGACAAATTTGGTATTCCCCAGATTTCCACGGGTGATATGTTGCGTGCTGCAGTAAAAGCTAAAACGGAGCTTGGCTTAAAGGTTGAGCAGGTTATGGCTTCAGGTGGCCTGGTAACCGATGAAATTATAATTGCGCTGGTTAAGGAAAGGATTCAACAAAGCGATTGTGCGGCGGGTTTTTTGTTTGATGGCTTTCCGCGAACTATTCCTCAGGCAGAAGCAATGGTGGAAGCAGGAGTGGACATCGATGTGGTTCTTGAGATTGATGTTGCGGACGAGGAAATTGTAAAACGGCTTGGTGGACGCAGGGTGCATCTTGATTCGGGGCGTGTATATCACATTGAATATAATCCGCCAAAACAGCAAGGCAAAGACGACGTCACCGGGGAAGACTTGATCCAGAGAGCTGACGATAGCGAAGAAACTGTCAGAAACCGCTTGTCTTTGTACCATGAGCAAACAAAACCTCTGGTGGATTTCTATCAGGCAATGGAAGCATCTGGTGGATCAGTACGTGTGGTTAACGTGAACGGTGTTGCAGCGGTCGATGCAATAAAGGATGAAATACAGGCGGCATTGGCATAAATCTCCTCCCTATATGACCGTACTGGCTAACTATTGGAATAAAGGAATAGTTTGCATAAATGATAGTAAATTTTATATTGAACTAAGCCCGGACTTGCTCCGGGTTTTTTTTGCCCGTTTTATGTGCTCTGCCACACATTTACGGCAATAAGGTTGAGACAGGTAAATGTGTAATGATCATTGTGAATTAAGTTTTAACCGGCAATTGTTGCTACTGTTCCAGATTAATAAGTTGGCAAACTAATTGCCGACAGTTTTCTTATAAGTGATTAATCTTTAATTTGTGAACAGTTTGCAAATATATAGAAGTTTATGGTTGGAATTCTGAAGGGAAATAAATCTATTTTTATGGTCAAAAAATAATCAATTATCTTAAAGTTTTTGAATTAAACAGCGAAATAAAGGATTGATACCATGGAGAAGTGGATATTTTGTATGGACTGATGAAAAGTTAACTCTTTTAATCGGTTTTTTTACAAAGTGTTTACTGTAAGCCGCATTATTTTTGTGATATGTTGCCGGCAAGCAGTAGGTACGATTGTTAACAACTTAAGCGGTCACGATTCATAACCTAGGAGAGAAACGAGCATGGCTAAAGTTAAGGCAAAAAAAAGAAAACCTGCAAAGAAAAAGTCGGCTAAGGTAAAAAGCCCGGCTTTGACTAAAGCAAATGCAGCGTTAGCGAAACGGCAGAAAGATGCAAACGCAGCGAGTAAGGCAGCTGCTTCTGCAAGAAAGAAAGCAGCCGCTGCAAAGAAAGCCGCAGCAAAGTCCAAATTAGCAGCAAAGAAGAAAGCTGCCAAATCAGCACAATCCGCCGCCAAGAAAGCCGCAGCGAAAGCAGCGACAGCCAACGCTAGAGTTAAAACAGCGAAAGCAAAAGCTAAAGCAGCAGAATCTGCAGCCAGAGCAAAAGCTCAAAAGGCAGCTGATGCAGCTAAAGCTGAAGCCGAACTAAATAAGGCAGTTAAGGCATGTATTGCTAAGGTTAAGAAGAAGCAAGCAAAGGCAGCAGCAGCTAAAGCCGCCAAGCAAGCTCGTAAAGACGCTCAAAAAGCCAGAATAGCAGCCAAGAAAGCAGCTGCTAAAGAGAAGGCGGCAGCGAAGAAGGCAGCAGCGAAAGCAAAAGCAGCTGCTCGAAAGGCTTCAAAGAAAAAGAAGCCTGCCAAGAAAAAGGCAGTCAAGAAGAAGTCTCCAGCCAAGAAAAAAGCAGCTAAAAAGAAGAAGAAGGCGGTAAAGAGACGGGCAGCAGCTAAAAAAGCTTCTCCCAAGAAGGTAGCCAAGCGTAAACCAGCCAAGAAGAAGGCGGCCAAGAAAAAAGTAGCTAAGAAGAAGGTGGCTAAGAAGAAAGCAGTTAAGAAGAAAGCCAAGAAAAAAGTAGCTAAGAAGAAGGTGGCTAAGAAGAAAGCAGTTAAGAAGAAAGCCAAGAAAAAAGTAGTTAAGAAGAAAGTCGCCAAGAAGAAGGCAGTTAAGCGCAAGGCAGCCAAGAAAAAGGCTAAAAAGAAAGTAGCCAAGAAAAAGGTTGTCAAGAAAAAGGCCAAAAAGAAGGTAGCCAAGAAAAAGGCTGTCAAGAAGAAGGCCAAAAAGAAGGTAGCGAAGAAAAAAGTTGCTAAAAAGAAGAAAAAGGCAGTAAAGCGCAGAGCTGCAGCTAAAAAAGCTGTGAAGCGTAAGGTAGCCAAGCGTAAGCCAGCCAAGAAGAAATTGGCCAGGAAGAAAGTGGCTAAGAAGAAAGTAGCTAAGAAAAAGGCCGCCAAGAAAAAGGCCGCCAAGAAAAAGGTAGCCAAGAAGAAGACAGCGAAGCGTAAGGTAGCCAAGAAAAAGGTTGCCAAGAAGAAAGCTGTCAAGCGTAAAGCAGCGAAGAAGAAAGTAGCCAAAAAGAAGGCTAAGAAGAAAGTTGCTAAGCGAAAAGTAGCTAAAAAGAAGGTCGCCAAGAAGAAGGCAGCCAAGCGCAAGGTAACTAAGAAGAAGGCAACCAAGAAGAAGCCTGCCAGGAAGAAGGCGGCTAAAAAGAAAGTTGCCAAGAAAAAAGTTGCCAAAAAGAAGGCCGCCAAGAAAAAGACTGCGAAGAAGAAGGCCGTAAAACGTCGTTCCGCAGCCAAGAAGGCGGCCAAGCGTAAGGTGGCCAAGCGTAAGGCTCCTGCCAAAAAGAAAGCGGCCAAGAAAAAGGCTAAGAAGAAGGTTGCTAAGAAAAAAGTAGCCAAGAAGAAGGCAGTGAAGCGCAAGGCGGCTAAAAAGAAGGTAGCTAAGAAGAAGGCAACCAAGAAGAAGGCTCCAGCCCGTAAGAAGGCTAAGAAGAAGGTAGCCAAAAAGAAAGTCGTTAAGAAGAAAGCAAAGAAGAAAGTCGCCAAGCGAAAAGTAGCTAAAAAGAAGACCGCCAAGAAGAAGGCTCCAGCCCGTAAGAAGGCTGCGAAGAAGAAGGCTGTCAAGAAAAAAGCTAAGAAGAAAGTCGCTAAGCGAAAAGTAGCTAAGAAGAAGGCCGCCAAGAAAAAGGCTCCTAAACGTAAGGCTGCGAAAAGAAAGGCCCCGGCAAGAAAGAAGGCTGCGCGTAAGCGCAAGTAAGCCGGTCGGGCAGAGCAGGCCATGCCCCGTCATCTACGTTAACCGCTCGTAGATGGCGGGTACTGCTCAACTCTCCGAGAAATCCCTATTGAGCAATCAATGGGGATTTTTTTATGTGAATCTTTCCCCTAACCGGGGCAACGCGCTTAAAACACGTTAAAGTAGAGTTATGACAAATATTCTAGCCATTGATACCTCGGGCCCTGTCTGCAAGCTGGCACTTCAGAGCAAGCGGGCGGTTATAGAGCGTAGTAGCGAAGCTGAGAGGCAGTCTGCACAACGTATTCTGCCAATGCTTGAGGGAATACTTACTGAAAGTGGCCAGCAACTGAAGCATCTGGATGCTATTTGTGTAATGGCAGGTCCAGGCTCTTTTACCGGTCTGCGCATAGGTATCGCAGTAGCGCAGGGACTAAGTATGTCGGCAGACCTGCCGCTTATCCCGATATCAAATCTGGCTGCACGGGCACGATCTGTATTTCGTGAATTGGGTGATGACTCGTCACTTGAGATATCTGTCATCTGTGAAGTAGCCAGGGAAGGAGAAATCTACTTTGCTACATACGGTAAATCAGCCGGGCTGGCAGTGGAATTGTTAGGTAAGGAGCAGGTTGCACTTCCAGAGTCCTTGCTGATACCCGATCAATTCGCAAACAGTTCGCATATCGCTATAGCTGGCAATGCCTGGGCAGAGATCGATGGGCTTCAACAGACATTACTGGCTGGTAAAGAGCTACTTGTAGTGGAGTCGGATCCTGCTATGGACGACTTATTGGCGCTGGCAAATATCAAGCTGGGTTTGGGTGAGACCGTTAAAGGTGTGGATCTGAAACCAAACTATGTTAAAGAAGAGCTGGATTACAGTTGAGTATGATGCGTTCTGACGTAATAGCGGGGGAGAAGGTTTGAATCTGGATTATTTTCAGGTCAGCTTTCTTGCTGTGCTTCAGGGGCTGACAGAATTCCTGCCAATATCTTCTTCAGGACACCTCATTCTCCCTTCTCTGCTGTTTGGTTGGCAAGATCAAGGGCTGACCTTCGATGTCGCTGTCCATATTGGTACTTTGTTGGCTGTCTTGTTGTTCTTCAGGCAGGATGTAATCCGTCTCTTAAAATCCTGGTTGTTAAGTCTCTTCTGCAGGCAGCACAGTAGCGATTCCCTGCTAGCCTGGATGCTTATTGCAGCAACTATTCCCGCAGGACTGGCTGGATTGTTGCTGAATGATTATGTGGAGCAGTATGCCCGCTCACTCCCGGTAATTGCTGCTACCTCCTGGATATTTGCTGCCTTATTATTCTTTGCAGACCGAACAGGAAAGAAAAACAGGGACTTGTCTCATCTGGACTGGAAACCCGTAATATTGATTGGGTTTTCACAGGCTCTGGCTTTGATTCCAGGTACTTCCCGCTCGGGAGTTACCATGACTGCAGCGCTTTTTTGCCATCTCGATCGCAGGGAAGCAGCAAGATTTTCATTTTTGTTATCCATTCCCATTATTTTGGCAAGCGGACTGTTGCGGGGTGCTGATTTAGTAAGTGGTGATGCTGTAGAGATCCAGTGGTCGGTTTTAGTCTTTGCAATACTGCTGTCGGCGGCGGTGGCATACCTGTGTATTCACTTTTTTCTGCAACTTATTGAACGCATCGGCTTTACTCCGTTTGTTCTATACAGGCTATTACTGGGACTGGTGCTATTTGCAGTCTGGTTGGCATGACAGTGTGCAGTGATTCCGTCATGTTGCTGTGTCAGCAGTTACAGCAAGCCACCCCGCAAGAGCTGGATCTTGCCATGGACAGTAATATTAAATTGGTTCGCAGTGAGCAATCTGAGTTTATTGAGGCTGAGATGTATCTTCGATACGAATCAGCTTGTCTGAAGCTATTTCTTCGGGAAGGCAAGCAGGAAACTTCCACATTTGTAAATTTTGCAGATGCCAAACTGAACTATCGGATTCGGGATAAGGGCAAGACCCAGAATATAGCCAAGGCTGTCGGTCTGAAGTCTATCTCGACCCCCCGCGTGCTGGATGCAACTACAGGCATGGGCAAGGATGCCTACCTGCTTGCCAGTATGGGCTGTCAGCTGGATATGCTGGAGCGATCAGCCGTTATATACAGATTATTGCAGGATGGATTCCGTCGCGGAGAAAGCGCAGTAGAAGAAGTTAGAGAGTGCTTGTCCAGAATGCATTTGTCCTGTGCAGACTTCTTTGATCTGGATATCCATCAAGTGCGTAAGGCCCAAAAATATGATGTAGTTTATCTTGACCCTATGTTTCCTGTTAGGGGAAAGAACGGAAAGGGCGCCAAAGTAAAGAAGGAAATCTTTGCTTTGCAGAAGCTTCTTGGCCATGACGATGAGTCTCTGGACTGGTTGGGGAGGGCGAGAGAGCTGGCGGGCAAGCGTATTGTGGTAAAGCGAGCCAAACTGTCTTCATTTCTGAATGGGGAAAAGCCGGATATTCAATTCAAGGGAAGCAGCAGCAGATATGACGTTTACATGATGATTTAAAATGCTTTGTCGCTTCTTTCCTATTGTTTCTATTTTTATGCTGGCAATTTTTGCAATATGCGTTGATAGACTTCCGACAGAGTCTCCAGCTCCGAAACCGCTACGTTCTCGTCGATCTTGTGGATGCTGGCATTTACCGGACCAAGCTCTACCAGCTCCGTTCCGGTTGGTGCGATAAATCGGCCATCAGAGGTGCCTCCAGCGGTGGAAAGCTCTACATCGAGCCCGCAGATCTCACTAATTGCATCTTTAACGGTATCTATTAGCAGGCCCTTTGAGGTAAGAAAGGGTTCGCCGGAAAGATGCCACTGTATTTCATAGTCCAGGCCATCTTTATTCAGTTCCAGCTCTACGGTCTGCTTGATTGCCTCAGCGTTGGTCTCGGTTGAATAACGCAAATTAAAATCCATCACCATCTGTTCCGGGATAACATTATTGGCTCCGGTACCGGCGTTAAAATTTGAAATCTGAAAGCTGGTAGGCGGAAAGGAATCATTGCCCTGGTCCCATTCCATAGCGGTTAACCTGCCTAATGCAGGCAAGGCCTTGTGTATGGGATTTAAAGCCAACTCGGGGTAGGCAACATGGCCCTGAATTCCCTTAATAGAAAGCCGACCGCTCAAGGAGCCGCGACGACCAATCTTAATGGAGTCTCCCACGCTGCCGGAGCTACTTGGTTCTCCCACCAGACAGTAATCTATGTGCGTGCCGCGGGCCTGCAACTCATCCATGACTTTGCGAGTGCCATTAATGGCGATACCTTCTTCATCGCTGGTGATCAGAAAGCCTATGCGGGCTTTAGGAGCGCTACCAGAGCCCAACAAGGCTTCCACGGCAGTGATCATTGCTGCCAGAGAGCCTTTCATGTCTGCCGCGCCACGGCCGTACAAGCGACCCTCATGGACAGTTGCCGAGAAAGGCGGGAATTGCCATTGAGATTCAGGGCCGGCAGGAACCACGTCAGTGTGTCCGGCGAATACGAATAGGGGGCCTTCGTCACCCAATACAGCCCAAAAATTCCTTACATCTTCGAATGGCAAATGTTCAATTTCAAAACCGAGTGCTGAAAGACGCTGGCACATTATTTTCTGACAATCGGCATCCTCGGGCGTAACGGATGCCTGTTGAATTAACTGTCTGGCTAACTCGAGTGTGGGCGAGTTGCTAGATGAAAGCTTGGTTGACATGTCTTTTAGTTATTTCCGTCTAGTTATGACTATGTAATTCTTCGTTCAGGCTAACGGATGCATTCAATGGCACGCATTCCACACCACCGGACAGGGAGTTGCGACGATAAAGAAGGTCCTGCACGCCGCTTAATTCTACAGCCTTGCAAGTCTTGATATGCTTTCCGCTGTTGTCACGGAGTTCAAGCTTTGTTCCTGCTGTGACATAGAGCCCGGCCTCGACGATACAGCCGTCGGCCAATGGAACGCCGATACCGGCGTTTGCACCAACCAGGCAATTCTTGCCAACAGTGATTATTTCTTTACCGCCTCCGGACAGAGTGCCCATCGTGCTACAACCGCCACCGAGATCGCTATTGGCTCCCACCATCACGCCTGCAGAGATACGACCCTCGATCATCGCAGGGCCTTCTGTACCCGCATTAAAATTGACAAAGCCTTCATGCATTACTGTTGTTCCTTCCCCCAGGTAGGCGCCGAGACGAACTCTGGCGGTGTGTGCGATACGAACTCCTTTAGGGGTAACGTAACTACTCATCTTGGGAAATTTGTCCACTGACATGACTTCGAGCAATTCATCGTTGAGACGTGCCTTAAGTTGCGCCTCTGGCAAGTCTTCAAGATCGATGGCTCCGCGATTGGTCCAGGCGATGTTGTGCAGCACTGCAAAAAGACCATCAAGACATGTGCCGTGGGGCTTAATCAGTCTGTGGGAGAGTAGGTGCAGCTTCAGATAGGCTTCAGCGACATTTGCCGGAGCACTATCCTCTTTTAAAATACAAAGAATCAGGCTTTTTTCGCTTCCCTCCAGCTGCGTTAACAACTCGGCGCATTCATTTTCACCGGCATCAGTCAGGGATTGGTTTAAGCGGGCAAGAGTCGCAGCCTGCAATTCAATCACTCCGTTGCCTTCATCTTCGGTATTACAAACAGCAGTAATGGCATCGCCCAACTGTTGTGAAGGCGAAAGCAAGGGGTTCGGGTAAAATACTTCGATTATTTCTTTCTTCGAATTCCTGGTGGCAAGTCCAAAACCGAGGCTATATATATTTGAGCTGCTCATCACTGTTTTCCGTATTTGGTTTGTTTTTCCGATATCCTGTTGATATCAACTTGATTATTTAGAAGTATTTAGTCTATGCGCGTGTTATCGAAGGAGTGCGCTTATCAACTCTTCCTCATTATAACCGAGTAACCAGCCCTTGCCGGTTTCGATTATGGGTCGTTTGATCATGGACGGCTGCTCGCTCATTAATCTGATGGTAGATTTCTTATCCAGAGACTCTTTGACCGTATCAGGCAATTTTCTCCAAGTGGTTCCTCTGGTATTAATCAACTGCTTGTAATCAAAATGTTCAAGAAAGGAAGCGATTAGCTCCGGTGGGCATTGTCGTTTCTTGTAGTCGTGGAACTGGTATTCAATACCATGATCCTCTAGCCACTTTCTGCTGCGTTTTATCGTATCACAATTGGGTATGCCGTAGAGCGTAATCACAGGAGTGTCCTTAATGTTTGCTGCAGTTCTGTTTGATTGAGATTGCATTTGGAAATCAGTCTTGAGCTGGGCTTGATACGCTCAAGCGGTTCTCTAATTCAGATTGGATTTCTTGTTGCAGCATCTCCGATTGCTGCGGATCGTCCAGCAAATTCCCTTTAGCGTCGGTGATGAAAAATAAATCCTCTACACGTTCGCCAAGAGTGGTGATGCGGGCGTCTTTCAGAATAATACCGTTGTCTGCAAATATTTTTCCAATAGATGCCAGAATCCCTGGTTGGTCCGGGCAGTTAATTTCCAGTGTTGTATAGTCTTTGCCGACAGAATTGATGATGGTGGTTTCAATTCTATTGTTAAAGTATTTGTCTTTACGGGTAAGCCTGACTTTGCCAGGAATAGTAGCTTTTTCCGTGTTTTGCAATTGCTTGATTACAGCATTCTTTATTTCTTCAACTCTGTCGGGATTGTCGCCTACCGGGCGTCCGTTACTTTCCAGTACCGTAAATGTATCCATGCAGTGGTCATCGCTGGAAGTAAAAATTCTGGCGCCATGGATATTGAGATTCAGCTTTTCAAAAGCAGCTGTGCAGTTAGCGAAGAGGAAATTGCTATTATTGGTGTAAATAAATACCTGAGTCGCACCTTCGGCACTACTTTTACTGATTTCCTGGAGCGAGACTAGCGGAGTGTTGTCGTGAAAGTCTGCTATCGCCTGGGTATGCCAGGCGATATTCGACGCCGATTCACGGACAAAATACTCGTCGCTTGCGTTGCTCCAGATTTCCTCGATTGTGGATTGGGGAATATCAAGCTCCTGCAATTTTTTACCAGCGGATTCTTTCTTGTCAGCAATTCGTTCCGCACGATTTACCGGGTCTTCCAAGCCCTGACGAAGAACTCTTGCCGTGTTCTGATAGAGCTGCCGCATAAGAGTTGCACGCCAGCTATTCCACAGTTCTGGGTTAGTCGCACGAATATCTGCAACGGTCATCGCGTAGAGATAATCCAGGTGCAGTTTGTCCCCCATGATTTTTGCAAACTCATGAATAACATCTGGATCCGAAATGTCTTTACGCTGTGCTGTCATGGACATAACAAGATGTTTGTCCACAAGCCAGATTACCAGTTTGCTATCCCAGGCGCTTAGATGATGTCTGCTGCAAAAGTTTTCCGCATCCACCATGCCCAGTGTAGAGTGATCGCCACCGCGACCCTTGGCTATATCGTGATACAGACCGGCAATATATAGCAATTCTATCTTGGGCAGCTTGCTGACAATCTGCGACGCAAGGGGGTAATTTTCACGCTCGTGTGGACGGTCAAAAGTGCGCATGTTTTCTATCACCTGAAGCGTGTGCGCATCGACGGTATAGATATGAAATAAATCATGCTGCATCTGGCCAATGATTCTTCCGAACTCGGGCAAATATCGACCGAGGATTCCGTATCGTGACATTCGCCGCAGCTGAAAAGTCAGCCTGTGGGGTGAGCGCAGTAACTCCATGAAAAGGGAAGTGTTGCGTATGTCCTGACGAAACTCTTCGCCAATGAATCGCCGATTATCTCGTAACAGGCGAATGGTAGACGCCCTGATTCCTTCTATCTGAGGATTTTGGGCCAATAAAACAAACATTTCCATCATGGCAAAAGGAGTGTGCTCGAAAACCTTTGAGTGACATACCTCGATGTAGCCATTATGTATCTGGAAACGGCTATTGATTGCTTCAATTTTTACTTTTTCATTGCGCAGAATCGCTTCGTCTAGATGTTGCAACAACACATCGTTCAATTCACGAAGATTGGCGACCACGCGGTAATACTGTTGCATAAGTTTCTCAACCCCGAGACTTTTTTCATCGTCCTTGTAGTCGAATAATTTTGCCAGCTCTCTTTGCTTGTCAAACAACAGGCGATCTTCCCGCCGACCTTCAAGCAGGTGCAGCCCGTAACGTATCTTCCAAAGGAATTGCTGGCCCTTGTTTATCATTGCTTCCTCGGATTCCTGAAGAAACCTCAGATCTACAAGGTCGCGAAATGTGCTTGCATTGTAATGGCGTTTTGCAACCCAGGCGATGGTCTGGATATCACGAAGACCCCCGGGTGAAGTTTTGATGTTGGGCTCCAATGCGTAATCGATATCATGATATTTCTCATGACGTGCGATCTGCTCATCCCATTTAGCCCGCAGAAACTTGTTGCTGGGCCATACCCGGTTAGTAGTAATTCGGTACATTTCCTGCTGCAGCTCAACAGGACCCGCCAGGGTTCTCGATTCCATTAGCGCTGTTGCTACGGTTATGTCCTTGATTGCTTCCTGCTTGCACTGCTTGATCGAACGGACGCTCTGCCCGATTTCCAACCCTATGTCCCATAGCAGTGTTAGAAAAGCACTTATACTGTCCTTATATTTGCTGTTACGACTGGAGCGGGTAAGAATCAGTAGATCGATATCGGAGTGGGGCAGTAATTCTCCGCGACCATATCCGCCTACAGCAACCAGACTGATGTCGTCAGGTTTGTGCCATTGCTGTTGCAGCCAGGCCAGTTGGAGTAGCTGATCCACGAGTCGGGCCCGATCGCTGACGATAGCAGAAATACTTTCGTTATTACGATAACGATTATCGAGAATTTCACTTGCCTGGTTAATTACCTGACGATAGGCCTGAATCTTGTTGGAAGCGCAAGACAGTGTTTCTTGCAGCTGTTGAGGTTTGTTCAGAGTGTAGATCAGGGTGTCGATCAGAGTATCGATTTCTTTGTCGGGTGTTTCCGCAACGCTATTGTGAGTGCTGGCAGTCACAGAGTCTCGTCTGAACGAATGGTCAGTACCTCGCAACCATCTGAGGTAACCGCGAGAGTATGTTCCCATTGAGCAGATAGGCGGCGGTCTTTAGTGGTAACCGTCCAGCCGTCTTTTTTTGACAGCTTGGTAAATCGTGTTCCGGCGTTAAGCATGGGCTCGATGGTGAATGTCATGCCTTCAACAATGGGGGTGCCGGTGCCAGGCTTGCCGAAATGCAGCACCTGGGGCTCCTCATGGAATATCCGGCCAATGCCATGGCCGCAGTATTCGCGGACTATTGAATAATTATTGGCCTCGCCGTGTTGCTGGATAATATGTCCGATATCTCCCAGACTGGCGCCGGGTCGTACTATCCCAATGGCCTTGTAGAGACATTCCTGCGTAATTCTTATCAGGCGACGGGCATGATCAGGCACATCTCCGACGCAAAACATCTTGCTGGTGTCGCCATGAAAGCCGTCTTTGATAACTGTGATATCGATATTGACAATATCACCAGATTTCAAAAGCTTACCGTCACTTGGTATGCCGTGACAGATGACATTGTTAATTGAGGTGCAGATAGACTTGGGGAATCCATTGTAATTCAGCGGTGCAGGGATGGCTTTTTGCTCATTGACTATATAGTCATGACAGATACTGTCCAGCTCGCCGGTGCTAATCCCGGGCTGAACGTGGGGGCCAATCATTTCCAATACCTCGGCGGCCAGTTTACCGGCAACCCGCATCTTGGCGATTTCGTCTGCTGTCTTGATAGTTATGGTCATTTCTCTGCGTGTTGCTCTTTATATCCCAGTCTATTTTTGCGGCCGGCTCGCCGATTTGAGGGCCATTTTCAGTGCTATTTCGAAAGGTCGCTATTGTAATGCAGCAATTACTGCAATAACAGGGTAGAGCCTGCTAATTCTCTGCGATATCGCGTTACTGTCAGTTGTGCCGAAATCTGTCTGAATATGGCAGATTTTCTTTTCGTAAGGGCTTGTTTTGTGGTATAAAGCTGCGCGTTTTCGATGTAGTCCCCTCCGGGATCGAAAAATACGCATTAACTTTTAACTAAACGTCGCACATATACCGTCACATAAGGTCTGGGTGCCTGTTCGAGAACATTTGCTAATGTTCCCTGAATTGGTTGATCTATGGGGTGTATGGAGGCCTAACCCGAACTTAAGGAAATAACATGACTGTAAGTATGAAAGAAATGCTCCGTGCAGGAGTGCATTTCGGGCACCAGTGTCGCTACTGGAATCCAAAAATGGAGCCATTCATCTTTGGCTCTCGCAACAAGATTCATATCATCAACCTCGAGCACACTGTCCCAGCTATGAATTCAGCTCTGGAAGAAGTGGCTGATATGGCAAGCAAGAAGAAGAAAATCCTGTTTGTCGGAACCAAGCGCGCAGCGGGCAAGATTATCAAGCAGGAAGCCGAACGTGCTGGCATGCCTTATGTTAATCATCGCTGGCTCGGCGGTATGTTGACCAATTACAAGACCATCCGCGGCTCCATCAAGCGCCTTAAAGAGCTTGAGCAGCAGGAAAAGGATGGCACTTTCGACAGAATGACCAAGAAGGAAGCCCTAATGCTGACCCGCGCCAAGGAAAAACTTGAGCGCAGTATTGGTGGTATCAAGGATATGGGTGGGTTACCAGATGCATTGTTCGTTGTTGATGTTGATCACGAGCGAATTGCGGTAACCGAAGCCAATAATCTGCGAATTCCTGTAATTGGTGTAGTCGATACTAACTCCAATCCCGATGGTGTGAATCACATCATTCCGGGAAACGATGATGCGATTCGCGCTATTCAGTTATACGTTGGTGCAATTGCTGATGCCTGTGTTGAAGGCCGTGGCAAGAGTGGTCCTGCAGGTGGAGACAGCGAATTTATCGAAGTAGATGAAGAAGCACCAGTCGAAGCGGCTGCGGAAGAAACAGCTGAAGAAGCAACTGAAGAAGCAACTGAAGAAGCCGCAGATGTGAAAGAAGAAGCTGCCGCTGCTGAAGAAGCTCCTGTAGCTGAAGAAGCGCCTGTTACTGAAGAAGCATCTGATTCTGACGAAGAGTCAGCCAAAAAGGCACCGGCCAAGAAGGCTGCTGCCAAGAAGAAGGCTCCAGCGAAGAAGAAGGCTGCTACAGCGAAGAAAGCTCCAGCTAAAAAGAAGGCTCCAGCCAAGAAAAAAGCACCTGCCAAGAAAAAGGCAGCTGCCAAAACGGCTGATAGCGAATAAGGGGACTCAGCAGGCAGGTCCTGCTAGCACGAAACCCCTGTTGGTTTTTAGCACACAGAACGTAATAGGGGGCGAATAGCCCCCTTTTTACAAGACCTAATCGAGGATTCCTTCCTCAAAGAAAAAAGATAGAGGCACAGAAAGATGGCAAATATTACTGCAAGCATGGTGAAAGAATTACGTGAAAGAACCGGCTTGGGCATGATGGATTGTAAAAAAGCCTTGGGCGAAGCCGATGGCGATATGGACAAAGCGATCGAAGATCTACGAAAGGCGAGCGGCCTGAAGGCAGCCAAAAAAGCCAGTCGCGTAGCCGCTGAAGGCATCGTGTTAACCAAGGTTGCGACCGACGGAAACTACGGCGTGATTATGGAAGTAAACAGTGAGACTGACTTTGCAGCCCGTCACGAAAACTTCAAGGCTTTCGCTGATGACGCTTTAGAGCAGGCTTATGCGAGTGAAGACGCCGATGTGCAGGGGTTGCTTGATGCCGGTCTTGAAGGCAAACGCGAAGCTCTGGTTCAGAAGATTGGTGAGAACATCAATGTACGACGTGTCGAGCGCCTGAAGTTTGATGACGCAAACAAGGGTATTGTGGACAGCTATGTACACAGTAATAATCGCATCGCGGTATTGATTTCCATCACTGGCGGTGACGAGGCTTTGGCTCGTGATGTCGCTATGCACATTGCTGCAGTTAATCCGATGGTTACCAGAGCGGAAGATGTTCCTGAAGACGTACTGGCCAAGGAAACCGAGATATACTCTGCCCAGGCGCGGGAAAGCGGCAAACCTGAAGAGATTATTGGCAAAATGATCGAAGGCAGGTTGCGTAAATTTGTAGCTGAGGTAAGTTTGATGGAGCAGCCTTTTGTGAAAGATCCCGATACTACTATCGCGAATCTGCTAAAAGAGGCCGGCGCCGATATTGTTAAGTTTGTACGCTTTGAAGTTGGTGAAGGTATCGAGAAAGAAGAGATCGATTTTGCCGACGAAGTGGCACAACAAGCAGGCTTGTAATACGAAAGAAAACCACACCAATAACAGAAGAAGGTAGCAATGCCCAAACAGGAACGTAAGTATAATCGCATACTCTTAAAGCTGAGCGGTGAAGCTCTCACCGGTGATGCAGATTTTGGCATCGATCCTAAAGTGTTGGATCGAATGGCGGTTGAAGTAGGTCAGTTAGTAGGGCTTGGCGTTCAAATTGGTATGGTAATTGGTGGCGGTAATCTTTTCCGCGGAGCAGCCCTTAGTGCTGCCGGCATGGAAAGGGTTACCGGCGACCATATGGGTATGTTAGCCACGGTCATGAATGGATTGGCCATGCGCGATGCCCTGGAAAGAGCGAATATCCCCACACGAGTGATGTCGGCAATTCCCATGAGCGGAGTTGTTGAGCATTACGACCGACGCACGGCGATTCGCCACCTCAACTCCGGTGATGTCGTAATATTCTCTGCAGGTACCGGTAATCCTTTTTTTACTACAGATTCCGCGGCCTGTTTACGCGGAATTGAAATTGACGCGGACCTTATTCTCAAGGCTACTAAAGTGGATGGTGTATATTCTGCTGACCCTGAGAAGGACCCATCGGCAATTAAATTTGAAAAGCTTAGTTACGATGACGTTATTGAGAAGAAGCTCGGTGTTATGGATTTGACGGCGATACTGCTTAGCCGTGATCATCAAGTGCCTATCAAGGTATTTAATATGAATAAGCCCGGCGCATTGTTGAACAATGTGATGGGTAAGCAGGAAGGAACACTTATAAGCGATGACTTGGAATAGCTCGAGTCAGACGAAGAATTGGGCGGGAGTAAATTATGATTGATGAAATTATTGCTGATGCTGAAGAACGAATGCAGAAAAGTATTGCGGCACTTGAGGTAGCGTTCAAGAAAATCAGAACCGGTCGTGCTCACCCAAGTATTCTGGATACGGTAATGGTGTCCTATTACGGCACCGATACACCCCTTAATCAGCTGGCCAATGTGAATGTCGAAGAAGGGCGCTCATTGTTGATTTCTCCCTGGGAAAAACCGCTGATTGGTGAGATCGAAAAGGCTATTATGAAGTCAGATCTGGGTCTCAACCCATCGAATAACGGTGATACCATCCGTGTTCCGATGCCCCCTCTTACCGAAGAGACCAGAAAGGAATATACCAAGCAGGCGAAGGGAGAGGCCGAAAATTCCAGAGTGGCTATAAGAAATATCCGCCGCGATGCCAATTCGGATTTCAAGGATCTCGAAAAGGAAAAGGAAATCAGTGAAGATGAGCAGCGAAGAGCCGAAGAGCAAGTACAAAAACTTACCGACAAGTACATTGCCGTTGTAGAAACCACCTATCAGCATAAAGAAACAGATTTGCTTTCCATATAAGTTGTTTTCATCGAACTACTTCTGATGAAATTCTTTATGCCTAATCTCTCTCAAGATCGTGCTACTAATCATGTGTATTAGGTACGATAATATCTGTCATGACGGTTGATTCTAATTCTGATTTTCCTCGCCATGTTGCCATCATAATGGATGGTAACAATCGCTGGGCGCGGGAAAGAGGCCTGACTTCAAAATCCGGCCATCGTCAGGGTGCTGAAGCCGCGTTGGAAATAGTTAATTCCTGCATCGCGCGAAATATTTCCTATATCACTCTTTTCGCCTTCAGTAGCGAGAACTGGTTACGCCCTGTAAAAGAGGTTCAGGGTCTTATGGCGTTGTTTCTGGCCGTATTAAAGCGTAAAGAAATCAATCAGTTACATGATAGTAATGTCAGGCTTCAGTTCATAGGCAATCGTTCGGAGTTCTCCGAAAAACTACAATCCAATATGTCTGCCGTAGAGCAGTTAACGGCGAATAACACCGGTACAATGGTAATCGTAGCTGCCGATTATGGTGGTCGCTGGGATGTGGCTAATGCCGCCAGGACGGTGGCGCAGAAAGTTCTGGACGGTGAATTGGGATTGGAAGATATCGATTCGCAACAGCTACAGCAGTTTACCAGTCTTAGTAGCTATCCTGACCCGGACCTTTGTATCCGTACCGGGGGTGAACACCGTATTAGTAATTTCCTGTTATGGCAATTCGCCTATACAGAGTTTTACTTTACTGATTGTTACTGGCCAGATTTTGGTGATCAGCAGTTTCAATTAGCGCTGGATGAGTACGCCAGTCGACAGAGACGCTTCGGGGGGCACGGAGGCGATGAGGTATCTGTGGACGAAGATGGCATAAATACAGGAGTTGCGTAGTGTTGTTGCAGCGCATTATTACGGCATTGTTGCTGTTGATAGCCTTTGTGGCTGTGACAGTTCTGCTGTCTGCATTCCAGTTCTCTATTCTGCTTGCATTAATAGTGGTAGTGGCAGCCTGGGAATGGGCGGGCTTCGTTGGCTTAAAATCAGCGTCAGATAAATTGCCCTATATCGCTACACTGGCGAGCATGGAATTGGGCATAATCTTTTTGTTAGGGATTAATTCTGCAGCTGATTATATCGATGAGTTTCGAGCCTCCATGGTGTTAATTCTCGGGGCGCTTTTTTGGATACTGTCTCTATTCATGCTGACAGGATTTCCCGATAATAAAGATAAATGGAATGAAGAGTCGAAAATTGCGCTAATGGGGATATTCGCTTTGCTTCCCACTTGGGTAGGGTTGCTGATTCTCAAATATATGGACTCCACTGGACATTATCTTCTGGCTCTGGTGATTCTGGTGGCAGCGGTTGATGTGGGTGCCTATTTTGTCGGCGTAAATTTTGGCAAGAAAAAATTGGCACCCAACCTGAGTCCGAACAAGTCTTGGGAAGGAGTGTGGGGTGGTCTTGCCCTGTGCATGGTGGTGGGTGCTGCGTTTATCTGGGGCTTGCATCGCTTTGTGGAGCCTCTGTCTGTAGTTCAGGTTGCGTTGCTGATGTCTCTGATGGTGCTTGTTTGTTTTTTCAGTGTTGTCGGAGACCTGGTAGAGAGCATGTTCAAACGCAACCAGGGCATAAAGGACAGCGGCGCTATTTTGCCCGGTCATGGCGGCATACTCGATCGCATAGACGGACTGATGGCGGCCACGCCGGTATTCGTATTGACTCTTATGCTGGTTTTCAGGCTTTGACCCTGGTCCGACGAATTTCTAAAAGTATTTTGTAAGCCATTTTAAAAACTAGCGGATAGAAAATCCTAATGAGCAGAATGTGTCTGACAATTCTCGGGTCTACCGGCTCCATCGGCTGCAGTACGCTGTCGGTGGTGGAGCAAAATCCTGACTACAGAATTCACGCTCTCAGTGCACACCGCAACGTAGAGCTTCTGCTCAAGCAGTGTATGCAGTTTAAACCCCGATACGCGGTAGTCAGCGACCAGCAGTCGGCTGAGAAGATGGCGGGTTTGTTGGAAGGAAGCGGGCTCGATACCGAACTGTTAAGTGGAGAAGAGTCTCTTGTTCAGGTGGCGGCTGATCCCGACTCCGGCGTTGTCATGGCGGCGATTGTCGGTGGAGCGGGTCTGGAGTCGACTCTGGCGGCGGTGCAAGCCGGCAAGAAAGTGTTGTTGGCTAATAAAGAGCCACTAGTTATGACCGGCGAACTGCTAATGGATGCCGTAAAGGCATCCGGTGCGATTCTGCTACCTATCGATAGCGAGCACAACGCGATTTTTCAATGTTTACCCCATGCAGAGGAAGGCATTGCCAATAGCCAAACAAGATTTGTGGACAAGCTGGTATTAACCGCATCCGGAGGTCCTTTTCTCCACACCGATCTGGATGAGTTTCCCGGGATTACGCCCCAACAGGCCTGTAAGCATCCAAAGTGGTCAATGGGGCAGAAAATATCAGTAGATTCGGCCACCATGATGAATAAGGGGCTGGAGTTCATTGAAGCCTGCCGTTTGTTTGGTTTGGACGCGAGCCGGGTTGAGGTGCTCATTCATCCGCAGAGTATTGTTCATTCCATGGTGCATTACCGGGATGGCTCGGTGCTCGCGCAAATGGCCGCTCCGGATATGCGGGTGCCAATAGCGAATGGCCTGGCCTGGCCTGAGCGCATCGAATCAGGGGCAGAGCCCCTTGATTTGGTAAATGAGCAACCTTTACAGTTTTTGGAGGCTGATTTGCACAGGTTTCCCTGTCTGGCCCTTGGTATAGAGGCTGCGCAGCAGGGAGGAACGGCGCCAGCAGTGCTTAATGCGGCTAATGAAATTGCGGTCGCAGCCTTTCTAGAGGGGAAGATTTCCTTCACCGCGATTCCCTTAATTATTAAGGAGATAGGGCAGAAAATACCTTGTGAAGCAGCGCCAAGTCTCGCTATCATTCGTGACGTTGATGCGCAGGCGCGCACATTGGCTAACAAATTGATTTTAAAGGAATATTGCTAATAGATAAGCTGTGCTGGAAACTTTTTTTCAAACATTTTCCGCGTAGGTCGTAGCAAAACAGAATGATACTCGATTTATTAATAAACGGACTTGCCCTGATTGTCACCTTGGGCATTCTGGTAACTATCCACGAATTTGGCCATTTTTGGGTCGCGCGCCGCTGTGGAGTAAAGGTTTTACGCTTCTCCATTGGCTTTGGTAAGGCTGCAAAAACATGGATCGGCAAAGACGGAGTGGAGTATGTTCTCGCGCCCATACCCTTGGGTGGATATGTAAAAATGCTGGGTCAGGAAGACACCACCGTGACCACAGCCTCCGAGGTTCCTGACAATCAACAGCATCTGAGTTTTGCCAGTAAACCGCTGTGGCAGCGTATGGCTATCGTCGCAGCCGGGCCAATTGCCAATTTCTTGCTGGCGATTTTCGTATTCTGGCTAATTAATCTGACCTACGGGGTAACCGGTGTCGCTCCGGTGGTCAGTAATGTGGCGGAAGAATCGGCTGCCCAGGCGGCAGGTTTGCGTAGTGGAGATGAAATTGTTGCTGTAGATGGCGTGCCTACCATTATTTGGCAGCAGGTAACCATACAGATGCTTTCGCGTATGGGTGAAAGCGGTGAGCTTGCTCTTACAGTAAATCCTGTGGATTCCTCCACCAATCAGCAAGTTAACATTCCTATAAATGCCTGGATGGGGAGCGAAGTTGAGCCTGACCCTCTCTATGATCTGGGTATCGTCCGTTTTGAATTGCCAGCGGCTATCGCCAGCGTTATTGACGGGAGCAGGGCGGAAGCCGGCGGTTTGCAGGCTGATGACGAAGTTATCTCCGTAAATGGTGAGGCGATTGCCAGCTGGGATCACTGGGTTGATGTAATTCGTGCCAATCCGGAACTCGCGCTTGATGTAGTGGTCAAACGAAATGACAGAAATGCCGGTCTTGTACTTATACCGGAGCGAGCAACGACAGAAAGTGGGGAAATCATAGGCAGTATTGGCGCCTATGTGAAACAGGCCTCTTTGCAGGAAATACTGCCTGCAGACAGATGGCGGTCGGTGGAATACAACGCTTTCTCGGCTGTAGGTCCAGCCATGAAAGAAACCTGGGATATGTCGCTTTTTGTGCTCGGGTCGGTAAAGAAAATGATTGTTGGCCTGATCTCGGTCAAGAATATAAATGGACCAATTACCATCGCGCAGGTAGCGGGGGAAACGGCATCATATGGTCTGGAAGTTTATTTAGGGTTTTTGGCGCTGTTAAGTATTTCATTAGGGGTACTTAACTTGTTGCCAATACCTGTTTTGGATGGTGGGCATCTATTGTATTACGCAATTGAAGGAATAATTCGAAGACCGGTCCCGGAGCGAGTTCAGGCTTGGGGATTGCAACTTGGGTTGCTGCTGATATCGGGCATTATGATGCTGGCCATATACAATGACGTTAATCGATTTCTCTAATAAAATTTATAGAAAAACTCGCCGCCAAGTAACACAATAATTTGAGAATGCATTACAAATGAAAAAAGCAGTTTTTTGTTTGCTGGTGGCTTTTGGTTTTTCCAAATCCCTCTATGCACAGGATTTTACAATCGCCGATATTATCGTCGATGGTTATCAGCGTATATCCCCGGGAATAATCTATAACCTGTTGCCGGTTGGAATCGGCGATACGGTTTCGACCGGCGTGCCAGCGCAAATTATTCGAGAGCTATCCCAATCAGAATATTTCGATGAGATAGAGGTGGCCCGTGAAGGAAATATTCTCGTAATTACAGTATTGGAGCGCCCGTCGGTCGCCGAAATTACTATCGAAGGTAATAGCGTACTCGAGACCGAAGACATCATCGACAATATGGCCAGCGCTGATATTGCGGAAGGTCAGATTTTTACCCGTGCTGCACTGGAACTGATTCAACAGGGGATTCAGGATGTATATTCTTCCCGAGGTCGCTATGGTGCGGCAGTAGAAATTGAAGTAGAGGAATTGCCTCGAAATCGAGTATCTATCAGTCTCAATATTAATGAGGGTGAAGAGTCGCGTATTCGGTATATAAATATTGTCGGTAACGAAGCATTTCCGGAAGAAGATTTATTATCGTTGCTGGAACTGGGCACCAAGCCTTGGTATTTATTCCTGAGCCAGCGCGACCGCTATTCTAGAGAGCAGTTTACCGGAGATCTGGAGCGACTCGAATCGTTCTACCTCGACAATGGCTATGTGGAGTTCTCTGTTGAGTCTACTCCGATCTCTATTACTCCTGATCGCAAGGAAGTTTACATCACCATTAATGTTAACGAGGGTGACCTCTATACGATTAATGAGGTTGATCTGGCGGGTGATCTGGTTGATGCCGAAGCCTTATTGCGTGCGGCTATATTCGTACGCCCCGGCGAAACTTTTTCTCAGGGCCTGGTTACCGCTTCTGAAGAATTTATGGTGCAGTTTTTAGGAAATCTGGGCTATGCGTTTGCTGAAGCGACAGGTGTACCTGAAGTGAATGAAGAAGATGGCACAGTGGATGTTACATTCTTTATTGAGCCTCGTAGCCGCACCTATGTTAACCGCATAAACTATTCAGGAAACATTTCTACCGCTGATGATGTGATGCGCCGGGAAATGCGTCAGCTGGAATCTGCGCCTGCATCTAGTTTGCAAATCGAGCAATCAAAAGTTCGCCTTGAGCGGCTTGGTTATTTTGAAACGGTGGAAGTTGAAACCGTAGAAGTGCCAAGTACAGAGGATCAGATTGATGTAAATTACAGTGTTGTTGAACAGAGTTTTGGTGCTGTGCAATTTCAGGTGGGAACCGGAGGCGGTGGCGACTTTTTTATTAGTAGTAGTTTGCAGGCGCAAAACTTCCTCGGCACAGGGCGAACAGTTGGCATCGGCATAAATAAAAGTCGATTCCAGAAAGGCTTGAATTTTCAATATGTCGACCCTTATTTTACTCCTGACGGTGTGAGCAGGGGGTTTAATCTTTTTGCTCGGGAAATAGACTCGCCTTTTAATGTTTCAAATTTCAACACGACATCTTTTGGCGGATCGGCAAGTTTTAGTTATCCCATCAGTGAGATATCTGCCATAGGTCTTGATCTAGGCTATACCCATACTGAATTAAGTGCCGGTTTGGGATCTGTTCAGGAAATTATCTCCAGCCCGGCTCTGTTTGACAGTATCGATAGTTATGTGATTTCTCCTGCAAATGCAAACCCATTTGATGGCCCGGTAGTTGACTCGGTTTTGGGAAATGTAGCTGACTTACGGCAAGACCAGCTGCAGAGTAATCTGGAGCCTGGATTCGTGGACAAGTTTGGCGACACCTTCGATAACTACTCAATTACCGGCAACTGGTTTCGCAATACTTTGAACCGTGGCCAGATGGCAAATGACGGATCGCTTCATAATTTGGGGATCGAAATCACTTTGCCAGGAAGTGATTTGCAATATGCCCGAATTAATTATTCCAACCAAATCTATTGGCCCATCACCCGCGATCGCTCCTGGGTAGTTGGCTTGCGAACCAATCTCGGTTATGGCATCGGCTATGGTGATACCGAAGAGTTGCCATTCTTTAATAATTTCTTCGCCGGCGGTTTAAGTTCAGCAGGTGTCGTCAGGGGATTTGAAGAAAACAGCCTTGGACCGGAAAGTACTCCTGGAGCACGATATCTCACGGAGCGGGGTGCTACTCTGCTGCGTGACGAGAATGGTGACATTATCCGCAATGAAGACGGTTCGGCGCAAATAGACGGGCTTGATTTTGCCTATAGAACAACGGCATTACGGGATGAAAACGGCGATGAGGTGCTGGATGCAAACGGCAATCCGGAAGTGGCCCTGGCTGTAGAAAGTTTCTTTCTGGACAAGGATTATGATAGTTTTGGTGGTAATATACTCGCCACAGCAACACTGGAATTACTGTTTCCATTACCGTTTCTCGATGATACCAGCAGGGTGAGATCAGCATTCTTTGTAGATGTGGGTAATGTGTTTTCCTCCAACTGTACCGAGCGGCGTCGTCTGCTTAAGAACTGCTCCGATTTTGATGTTGGTGAGCTTAGATACTCGGCAGGTGTAAGCTTTACTTACCTCTCGCCGTTTGGTCCGTTAACCATGTATCTGGCAGCACCTTTTGGAAAGGATGGTGACGACACCAAGTCTTTTGACTTCACAGTTGGCACAGGTTTTTGATGGAAAGAATTTTGATGCAAAAAATGTAAAGAGCTAGATTAATTGGAATAGGTTTAACGCCCTCAAATAGTTTAAACCTTTTTGTAAGGAAAAGTATTTAGTCCCAACAGACTAAAGTTTGAAATAGAATTGCTGAAATACTTAACTTGGCAATTCGAATAATTTGGAGATATTACGTGAAAACTTTTAGAACATTCATCGCCTGCCTAGGCCTTCTTATGGTTTCTCAAGGCGCATTAGCCCAAGACACCAAGATCGGTGTGCTTAATGCTCTACAGGCATTGTTTAATTCGGATGCGGCACGAGTGGTGCAAGAAGAACTTGAACAAGAGTTCAGTGTTGATGAAAACCGAGCTCAGGAACTAAATGACCAACTGGTAGAGCTTGCTGAAGAGTTCCAGCAGAATGAAGCGGTTATGAGTGAGGAAGAAATTCGTCGAATGAATTCTGACGCGCAGGACTTGCAGGTTCAGCTTCAATTGATTCAGGAGAGAGTGCAGACCGCCTTGCAGGCAAAGAATCAGGAGTTTCTGCAGAGTATGCAAGAGGAATTGGCTGCCGCTGTGACTGACGTTGTGGCTGAAGGCGGCTACGACTTAATTGTCAATGCAGACAACACGCCGTATTTTGCGCCGGTACTCGATATTACCGCGAAGGTGACTGCGAAGCTAAATCAACGTGCACAAGTTTCCCAATAGCTTTTGATTCAGGTCAGTGTCAGGTGACACATAATAAAAGTTATACGCTGCAAGAGATCGCAGATTTTTTAGATGTCGAATTAATCGGCGATCCGCAGTGTGAGATCCTGGGACTCGGCACTCTAAATGGTGCTGGCACAGGGCAACTGAGTTTTCTGAGTAATCCTTCCTATGCCGACCAGCTGTCTGGCTGTAAGGCGTCAGCAATTATCATTGGTGACCAATTTGTTGATAAATGTCCTGGCAATAAATTGCTGTCAGCTTCCCCCTATGTAAGCTTCGCGAAAGCGACATCACTTTTTGCTACTTCAATTACCGATGATGCCCGAGGGCTTGTTCATCCCAGTGCTTCCATTCATGACTCAGTGGTTCTGGGTAAGGGTGTTTCTGTAGCTGCCAATGTTGTTATCGAGGCCAATGTAACAATTGCTGATAACAGCACTATTGGTGCTGCTTGTTATATCGGCGAGTCTTCTCAGCTTGGCAAAAATTCCAAGCTCTATAGCGGCGTGACCATCTATAACAAAGTTTGTATTGGGGATAATTCTATTATTCACAGTGGCACGGTAATAGGTGCGGATGGCTTTGGCTTCGCTTTTGATGGTGAGGCATCAGTAAAGATTCATCAGTTAGGTGGTGTGGTAATTGGTGACGATGTAGAGATTGGCGCAAATACCACCATAGATCGGGGTGCTATTGAAGACACTATCATCGGCGATGGTGTAAAAATGGATAATCAGGTGCAGATTGCACACAATGTAAAAATTGGCGACCACACCATGCTATGCGGTTGTGCCGGAGTTGGCGGCAGTACCGTTATAGGCAAATATTGCATTATCGGTGGCGGAGTCGGGGTAATCGGACACCTCAACATAGTGGACAAAGTTCATGTGGGGGCCTTGAGTTGTGTAAATCAGTCGATTGCAGAGCCGGGTATATATGCCTCTGGCACGATGTTGCAGAAAAACGCGCTATGGAAGAGAAATGCAGTACGCTTCGCACAATTGGACAGTATCTCCAAGAGACTGAAAGAAATAGAGAAATCTACCGATAACAAATAGAACGATTTAGCCCCCGAAACAATGGGGTTTCAATAGTGCGGGCGTATCAATTACGAGAAAAACCATGTTATTAGATGTTGAAGAAATAAAGGAATACCTTCCCCAACGTTATCCTTTCCTGCTCGTGGACAGGGTTGTAGAAATGGAGATGGGCAAGTACATCAAAGCCTATAAGAATGTGACTGTGAATGAGCCATTCTTTGTAGGGCACTTCCCCAATCAGCCGATTATGCCTGGCGTGCTGATTATTGAGGCTCTTGCTCAAGCAGCCGGTGTGCTCGGTTTCAAGAGTCAGGAAAAGAAACCTAAAGACGGTTATCTGTATTATTTTGTGGGCGCTGACAATGTCAGGCTTCGTCGACCGGTAGTGCCAGGTGATCAGTTGATTCTGGAAGCAACTATAATTACCAATAAGCGCGGCATCTACAAGTTCGAGTCAAGGGCCTCTGTGGGCGATGAGCTAGTAGGCACAATGACTATAATGTGTGCAGAGAGAGAAGTGAATGTCGATTGATTCCACTTCAAGAATCGATCCTTCGGCTGAGATAGCCGTAGACGTAACAATTGGTCCATGGTGTATTGTCGGGCCCAATGTGACTATAGACTCCGGAACAGTTCTGGAGTCTCAGGTAGTTATTCGCAGCAATACCAAGATCGGCAAAAACAATCGCATCTTTCAATTTAGCTCAGTAGGTGAAGACCCGGCGGACAAAAAATTTGAGGGAGAGGAAGTCTGGCTGGAAATCGGTGATAACAATATTATCCGTGAAGGAGCCAATCTTCATCGCGGTACCGGAGTTGCTGGCGGTCTCACCAGGATTGGCAGTAATAATCTACTAATGCCCTATGTTCATGTGGCCCACGACTGCATTGTCGGTAACGATACAATTTTCGCGAACAATGCTAGCATATCCGGCCATGTGGAAATTGGTGACTGGGCTATCCTGGGCGGCTATTCCGGTGTAAATCAATTTATCAAGGTTGGCCCTCATGCCATGGTGGGCGGAGTTACCCATATTACCAATGACGTGCCAGCCTATGTCATTGTCAGTGGGCAACCGGCCGCAGTTAGAAGTGTAAATAAAATTGGTCTGGAACGGCGCGGTTTTGAGAAAGACGTAATAAGCAAAATTCGTGAGGCTTTCAAAATTATTTATCTCAGGGGGCATTCTCTGAGCGAAGCGATTGAGCAGGTTTCCGAGTTGAGACAGAGCTGTGAGCAATTGCAGGTGTTGGTGGATTCTCTTGAAAGCTCAACCAAGGGTATTCATCGCTAGGTGATTATTCAGCAACAACTGAGCAGCCTTAATCTGTTTTCCGAATTACTCAATGCATTGAATTTCACTGCATTGAACTTCACCGAATTGCATTGATAGATTGTTGGCTTAATTATCCCGGGCCATTTATTCGTCTAATTTGCCGCAAGGCGCAATTGAACTTTCAATAATCGTTTTTATGGAAAAAGAACCACTATTTGGCATTGTTGCCGGCGAAAAATCGGGTGATGTTCTGGGGGCTGGTCTGATTGCTGCCTTGAAGGATATTTATCCGAACGCCAGATTTGTCGGCATCGGCGGTGCAGATATGGAAGCGCAGGGCTGTGAGTCGCTGGCTGACATAGACAGGCTCTCGGTGATGGGCTTTGTTGAACCGCTGGGACGACTGCCAGAATTGTTCGCCATCAAGAAACGTTTGCGTGAATACTTCCTGGAACATCGTCCGATGGCATTTATCGGGGTGGATGCACCGGACTTTAATCTGCGACTGGCAGCCGAGCTTAAGCCGGCGGGAATTCAGACTGTCCAATATGTCAGTCCCAGTGTGTGGGCTTACAGGGAAGGGCGAATCAACAAAATCAAGAAAGCCATCGATCTGATGCTTGCTCTGTTTCCCTTCGAAACTGATATCTATGTAGAGCACCAAGTTCCTGTGCATTGTGTCGGCCACCCTCTGGCTGATGACATAGGCTTCAAAGACAACAAACAGGCTGACAGACAGCAGTTTGGTCTCGGCAAAGATGATTCTGTAGTAGCGCTGATGCCCGGTAGTCGTGCTGGTGAAATCAAGCGTCTGGGTTCGGTCTTTCTCGAAGCGGCTGTAGCTGCGCTGGACGAATATCCGCAGATTAAATTTATTATTCCTTTTAGCAGCGAGGCTTCAAAGTTCCGCATAGAGGCATTGCTGCGAGAGCTCGGAATATTTCCCGGCGAGCAGTTCAGGCTGGTGGATGACTCTCATCTGGCGATCAGTGCTGCTGACTATATTGTGCTGGCATCAGGAACGGCTACTTTGGAGGCGATGCTACTAAAGCGACCGATGGTGGTTGGTTATAAAGTTGCTTCGTTAACTTATGCGCTGGCTTCGCGTTTGCTCAAGATTCCCTATGTGGCACTACCTAATTTGCTAGCCAGAAAGTTGCTGGTGCCGGAGTATTTACAGAACGACTTGAATAGCGCAGTAATTTGCACAGAGATAATTCGTCATATGAGCGGAGAGGATGATCACAGCGCTATGCTGGAGGAATTTGAAACCATCCATCGAAGCATTCGTTTGGACGCCTCCCGTCAGGCTGCCACAGCCATTAAGGGAATGATCGAGGCAGTGGGTTAAATGGCCGCCATCCAATGGCAAACTCCCCATCCCGGATATTCATTGATTGCCGGTACAGATGAAGTTGGGCGGGGTCCTCTAGCGGGTGATGTGGTTGCCGCAGCTGTTATTCTGGATCCGCAACGGCCCATACCAGGCCTGAATGATTCAAAAAAACTCTCGGAGTCGAAACGGGAAAGCTGCTTCCCCGTGATTCAGGAAAATGCTATTGCCTATGCCATAGCCAGAGCAAATGTGGCAGAGATCGATAACTACAATATCCTACAGGCCAGTCTGCTTGCCATGAGCAGGGCAGTTGCTGCCCTGAACCCTCAGCCGGAGTTTGTCTATGTAGATGGTAACCGCCTTCCCCAGTGGAACTTCAATGCCGAAGCGGTGGTTAAGGGAGACTCACGAATTGAGGCCATAGCGGCGGCTTCGGTGCTTGCAAAAGTTATTCGCGACCGTGAAATGATGGCCTTCGATCGGCAATACCCCGGCTACGGCTTTGCCAGCCACAAGGGTTATCCAACCGCCAGCCATCTCGCTGCGCTGGAAACCCTCGGACCCTGTGAAATTCATCGTCAGTCATTCGCACCGGTTGCACGCCTGCTGGATAAGGGTAGTTAAACCCGGTTCGCGTTTTGCGCAAATTCGGCTAAAAAATCTAACAAAATCCAGCCAAAAAAAGGTATATTTATTAGTAATAATTTCCCTTCAAAATGATGCCGCTCACAAGGTTTTAATGTCCCAGAACTCATCACCAATGTCCTTTGCCCACCTGCGACTGCATACCGAGTTCTCCATCAACGATGGCCTTGTTACTATCAAGCCATTGCTTTCCCGATTGCAGGATCTGGCTATGCCCGCCGTGGCAATAACCGATCTGGCGAATATGTTCGGCTTGATCAAATTTTACAGCGGCTCCATAAAGTCCGGCATCAAACCCATATGCGGCTGTGATGTGCTGGTGGAGGATGAGGCTGGGCAGACCCGGCTGATTTTGCTGGTGAAGAACCGTCAGGGCTATTTGAACCTCACCCGGTTGATTTCCGATCTGTATACAGAAAATCCCAGTCTCAATGTTCCGGCTGTGACTAAAAAAGATCTTCAAGAGTTCAGTGAAGGCTTAATCGCGCTTTCGGGTGCGCAGCATAGCGATATAGGTGCAGCGATACTGGCCGGGGAAGAGGCCCAGGCGAAGGAGTTACTGGAGCGGTGGTGTGAAATATTTCCTGACAGTTTTTATCTGGAACTGCAACGCATCGGAGCTAGTCAGGAAGAGGACTACATTGACGGGGCAGTGGCTCTGGCCGCGCAGTATGGCTGTCCGGTGGTTGCTACCAACGATGTACGCTTTTTAAGTAGAGATGATTTCGAAGCTCATGAAGTGCGAGTCTGTATCAATGGTGGACGCACACTGGACGACCCCAGACGTCCGCGGAATTATACCGAGCAGCAATATTTGCGCAGCTGTGACGAGATGGCGGAGCTGTTCTCCGACCTTCCCGAGGCAATCGAGAACTCTATCGAGATAGTGAAACGTTGTAATTTGCAACTGGAATTAGGCAAACCGTCTTTGCCGAACTATCCGATTCCCGATGGCATGGGTATTGAAGAGTATTTCTCGCAGATCAGCTCGGAAGGGCTAAATAATCGCCTTGTTGAGCTGTACGGAGAAGATCATCAGAACCTGGAATCCAGCAAAGGGTATTGGGAAAGGCTCGATTTCGAACTAAAGATCATCAACCAGATGGGTTTTCCGGGATACTTTCTGATTGTGATGGAGTTTATCCAGTGGTCCAAGGATAACGATATTCCGGTTGGTCCCGGTCGTGGATCAGGTGCCGGCTCCATCGTAGCCTATGCGTTGGGTATTACCGATCTGGACCCGTTAAAGTACGACCTGCTTTTTGAGCGCTTCCTTAATCCTGAACGTGTCTCCATGCCGGATTTCGATGTGGATTTCTGTATGGAGGGACGTGACCGGGTAATTCAGCACGTAGCAGATCTGTACGGCAAGGATGCGGTCTCCCAGATTATTACCTTCGGCACAATGGCAGCCAAGGCGGTGGTGCGGGATGTTGCCCGGGTACAGGGTAAGCCCTATATGCTGGCAGACAAAATATCCAAGCTAATTCCTTTCGAGCCGGGCATCACCCTGAAGAAGGCATTTGAAGACGAGCCTTTGCTGGGAGAGTTCGTTGATAGTGACGAGGATGCCCAGGAAATTATGGAGATGGCCTACAAGCTAGAGGGCATAACCCGTAATGTGGGCAAACATGCCGGCGGTGTGGTTATCGCACCCACACGTCTGACCGATTTCACTCCGCTGTATTGCGATGAGTCCGGTGAGGGTATGGTTACGCAGTTTGACAAGAATGATGTGGAAACTGCCGGTCTTGTGAAGTTCGATTTTCTCGGCCTGCGTACACTGACTATTATTAACTGGGCCGTGAAGATGATCAATGAACGGGCTGAAGATGAACAGTCCATGATTGATATTAATTCCCTGCCACTGGGGGATGAAGGGGTTTACGAGCTATTACAGAAGGGTGAAACAACAGCCGTGTTTCAGCTTGAATCCCGCGGCATGAAGGAGCTTATCAAGAAGCTGGTGCCAAACTGTTTCGAGGACATTATCGCGCTGGTGGCATTGTTCCGGCCGGGCCCTCTGCAGTCGGGAATGGTGGATGACTTTATCGATAGAAAACATGGTCGAACCCAAGTGGTCTATCCTCACCCCGAACTGGAGCCGGTTCTCGCCAATACCTACGGTGTGATTCTCTACCAGGAGCAGGTGATGCAGATCGCCCAGGTGTTGGGTAATTACACGCTGGGTGGTGCAGACATTCTGCGTAAAGCCATGGGTAAAAAGAACCCGGCAGAAATGGCTAAACAACGTATCTTGTTCGTAGACGGTGCAGTGGCCAGAGACATTGATGCGGATTTAGCAGGGTCCATCTTTGACTTGATGGAGAAATTTGCCGGTTACGGATTTAATAAGTCACACTCCGCAGCTTATGCGCTGGTGTCCTACCAGACTGCGTGGCTTAAGAAGCATTATCCTGCTTATTTTATGGCGGCGGTGCTATCTGCCGACATGCAGAATACCGACAAGATAGTGACGCTTATCGACGAGTGCCGGTCGATGAAACTAACTATCGTTCCTCCCGATATTAATCTCGGGCAGTTTAATTTTACCGTCAGTGGTAGTAGCGAAATCGTTTACGGGCTTGGGGCCATCAAGGGGCTGGGGGAAGGCCCGGTAGGCAGTATTCTAGAGGCAAGAGCGAACGGGCCATTCACCAGCATACTGGACATATGCCAGCGAGTAGATTCCCAGAGTGTTAACAAACGAACTATGGAAGCCATGGTCAAAGCCGGTGCACTCGACCATATGGTTGCCGGAGACTATGACCAGTCGCGGGCCAAGCTGACAGCGATTCTGCCTCAGGCTATGCAGGCCGCCGAGCAATCCTCTCGAAATGAGGCCAGCGGTGTGGATGATCTGTTCGGGGAAATTGCGCCTGAAGGAACAGGGTCGGCAGAAGAAGATACCGCCGATATCAAGGTCAGGCCGTGGACAGAGCAACACAGGTTGGGGGCGGAGAAGGAAGCATTGGGGCTTTATCTTTCCGGACACCCTATAGATGAATTCCTGCCAGAACTTAAACACATTACCCGAAACCGTCTTGCAAATTTGAGACCAGAGCGGGCTCCCCAGGAAATAGCCGGATTACTCCATGGGGTACGAACCATGAAGAGCAAGGCTGGCGACACCATCGCCTTTGTAACTCTCGATGATCGCAGTGGTCGCCTGGATGTATTGCTGGGGGCGAAAGAGTATGAAAAATTTCGCGAGCTGATTCAGCCGGATGTGATTCTGGTGATGGAGTGTAATGTCAGCATAGATGAGAACAGAGGTGGCATGAGAGGGCGGGGTAAAGAGGTTAGGACCCTGTCACAGGTGCGCCAGAAGCGTGCCAGATGGTTAAATCTCCACCTGGATCAGGCACGCCTGAAAAATGGCTTCAGCACTGAGTTGGAGAGCATTCTGGCGCCCTACGTGATGAATTCCGCGGAGGAGTCTCTTCAGGCGGTGGCGGGAGATTATCCTCCAGGCTTGAGGCCACCTGGCCCGGGAGTGGCTAGTGCTCTTGTTGATATGGAAGAGGTCAACGGCTGTGAAGTGCTCGTCAGGTATCAGCGTTCAGACTCCATTGGGTGTATAATGCTGGGCCAGGAATGGTTGATCAGACCTGCTGATGACCTTATTCAGCGTTTACGACTCGAATATGGCAAGGACAGGGTTGTGTTGGGTTATTAGTATCGGGTCTATTAATATTAAAACCGGTAATTTTTAGGCCAGTACCGCGATCAAATAGCGCTGGTTTATTAAGTGGCATCCGCAACAGCCGATAAACACTCAGACAGCTGCCTGCAAGAAGGCAGGGTCATAGCATACAGAGTAAACGATTTCCCCCGATGTATTTCCGGGGCTTAGTGGGAAGGATATGGATCCGAATTATCTCGATTTCGAGCAGCCGATTGCAGAGCTGGAAGCAAAGATTAGTGAGCTCAGATTGGTTGGCAGTGACAACGAACTGAATATCACCGAAGAAATTCAGAATCTGAAGGACAAGAGCACCAAGCTCACTGAAAAGATTTATACCAATCTATCGTCCTGGCAGATTTCCCAATTGGCAAGACATCCTCAGCGGCCTTATACGCTGGATTATCTGGAGCTAATTTTTACCGATTTCGACGAGTTGCACGGTGACAGATTGTTCGCAGATGACCAGGCGATAATTGGCGGTCTGGCAAAGATCGATGGTCGCCCGGTAGTTGTTATCGGACATCAAAAAGGCCGCGGTACCAAAGACAAGGTGCGTCATAATTTTGGCATGCCCCGACCGGAAGGTTATCGCAAGGCCAGACGTTTGGTTAAGCTGGCAGAGCAATACAAATTGCCGGTGCTGAGTTTTATAGATACTCCAGGGGCTTATCCGGGCATCGATGCCGAAGAGCGGGGAATAAACGAAGCCATTGCCGAAAATATGGCGATGATGTCTCGAGTAAAAACGCCTCTCATAGCAACCGTTACAGGGGAAGCAAACTCAGGTGGTGCTATTGCAATAGGAGTGTCCGATCAACTGAACATGCTGCAATACTCTACCTATACCGTAATTACACCGGAAGGCTGTGCCACCATTTTGTGGAAGTCATCGGAGTATGCATCTGCTGCGGCTGACGCCATGGGTGTAACTTCTAAACGTCTCGAAGAATTGGGTATTGTTGATCAAACGATTTCGGAGCCACTGGGTGGCGCTCATCGTGATGTAGCAGTCACTGCGGCAAATGTTAAGGCTGCCTTGATAGAGCAGCTCGATAGACTTTGTGCTGTCGATATTGATGAGCTGCTGGATCGTCGCTACAAGCGGCTAATGAGTTACGGTCTTAATAGTTAATAGCTCTTGTTAGCAAGCCCGCAGCAAAGTATCTATAAAATTTCCTTGAACAAGTCTCGGCTAGTCGGGCCGGCACGTTAACATGCGGGCAAGCGGGACATCTTTACTTCACTCCGGTTGATATACCAACATGACTTTTAGCCCGGGCTCACTTCTGTCTTCTCTGAATTCGCTCTTGCCCGATGATTGGCAGCAGCGGAAGCTGCTCATTGCCCTCAGTGGCGGTATGGACTCTGTGGTATTACTGCACAGTCTCTGCGCCCTGAAGACTCAGGGGAAACTATCGAATCCGCTATCGGCGGTGCATATCAACCACGGTTTGCAAACGCAGGCCGATGACTGGCAACAGCATTGTGAAGAGTTGTGTGATCAGTTGGGTGTACCCATTCACAGTGAGGCTGTTGAAGTGGTGGTAAGCGCTTCAGGCAGCGGTCTGGAGAATGCTGCCCGTGTTGCCCGTTATCAGGTATTTGAATCCCGCATGGACGAGCAGACTGTGCTCTTGCAGGCTCACCATCGGGATGACCAGATGGAAACCTTGTTGTTGAGGCTAATGCGTGGTGCTGGAGCCTTGGGTTTAAGCGGGATTCCTGCATGCAGGGCTCTAGCGAATGGCTTGCTCGCCAGACCACTGCTGGTCTTCGATCGCTCCTGGCTACAGGGCTGGGCCGAGCAGCAAGGGCTGCGCTGGCAGGAAGATGAATCGAATGCCGATGAGCAATTCGATCGTAATTATTGCCGTCGTTCCCTGTTGCCAATGATTGAAAAGCGTTGGCCTGCGTATCGGGAAAGCTGGAGCAAGACGGTAGCCCTTGAGTCAGAGTCAGCGCAGATGTTGCAGTCACTGGCGGAGATTGATCTACAGGCTTGTCTTAGCGATTGTGGTAAGGGTGTGAAAGTAACAGCTGCCATGGAGCTGGATGAGCCCAGAAGACGGAATATGGTTCGCTATTGGATTTCAGCAATGGGTTTGGCGGACCCCGGTTGGAATCGATTGCGGCAGCTTAGTATGGAAGTCCTTCCAGCTGCGCAAGACAGTGCGGGCATCGAGCTTGAATCCTATATGCTGCAGCGTTTCCGCTCGGTTCTTTTTGCTGTTAGTAATGCAGTGCACACGGTACAAGAAGAACAAGCGAGCTGGGACATTGGCGCATCGAGTCAGATTGAGTTAACTGACAATGGTAGCCTGGAAGCAATATCGCAAAACGGCAAAGGGTTGTCTCTGGCGAAGTGTGAGGATTTGGATATCAGATACCGTCAAGGCAGTGAGAGTTGCCAGTTGGCAGGCAGGCCGACCAAGATGCTCAAAAAAATTCTGCACGAAGAGCGCATTGAATTATGGCTGCGTTCCCGTATGCCGCTGCTCTATAGTGGAGATACTCTGGTTTGTATTCCCGGCGTCGGAGTAGCTGAAGGGTTTCAGGCACAGGGCGACGAGCAGGGCTGGCAAATTAATTGGCAAAAACCCGCCATGCTATATGCGCCGGATTTGTGAAATAAAATCGAATTCAACACATTTCAGATTGTGGTCAACAGGAGGTTCTGGTACGCTGTAACTCCATCTGCAAGGGTTAGCGAACGGCTAATTCGCATCATTGAGATGGGACTCAAATGACTCGTTATATCTTCATTACCGGTGGTGTTGTCTCCTCGCTGGGCAAAGGCATTACTTCTGCTTCACTCGCGGCAATACTCGAAGCCCGCGGTTTAAACGTCACCATGATGAAACTCGATCCATACATAAATGTGGATCCCGGGACTATGAGCCCGTTCCAGCATGGAGAGGTATTTGTAACCGAGGACGGCGCCGAAACCGACCTTGACCTTGGTCACTACGAACGGTTCAGCCGCACCACCATGTTGCAAAAAAATAATTTCACCACTGGCCGGGTTTATCAGGAAGTTCTGGACAGGGAGCGGCGCGGTGACTACCTCGGTGCCACTATTCAGGTGATCCCCCACATTACCGACGAAATTAAACGACGAGTAATCGATGGTGCCGGTGATGAGGATGTTGCGCTGGTGGAAATTGGCGGCACCGTGGGTGATATCGAATCACAGCCATTTCTCGAAGCGGTCAGACAGCTGAGGGTAGAACTGGGCTCCGAGAGAGCGTTGTTTCTGCACCTTACCTTGGTGCCTTACATCAGCACAGCCGGAGAAACCAAAACCAAGCCTACCCAGCACTCTGTGAAGGAATTGCGCTCCATCGGAATACAGCCGGATATTCTGGTGTGTCGGTCTACCCAGGAAATTGATCAGTCGGCACGCAAGAAGATCGCACTGTTTACCAACGTGGACGAGCCAGCGGTTGTCTCTCTGCCTGATACCGACTCTATTTATCGAATCCCTTCTATCCTCGGGGCAGCAGGGCTGGATGAAATTGTAGTCAAGAAGCTACATCTGGATTGTCCCGCGGCAGATTTTTCGGAGTGGGCTGCTGTGGTTGACGCCCATCTTCATCCGGAAGGCGAAGTGAAGCTGGCCATGGTGGGCAAGTACATGGAGCTTCTCGATGCATATAAGTCACTCAATGAGGCCATTATCCACGCCGGAATCAAAACCCGCACGCGGGTAAATATCACCTACATCGATTCAACAGAAGTGTTGGATAAGGGAGTGGGGATTCTTAAAGGTCATGACGCGATTCTGGTACCCGGAGGTTTCGGCGAGCGGGGAGTTGAGGGGAAGATCGCTGCAGTACAGTATGCTCGCGAGAATCAAATACCTTACCTTGGAATCTGCCTTGGTCTGCAGGTGGCTGTAATCGAATACGCCAGAAATGTTGCCGGGCTAAAAGACGCACACTCTACGGAATTTGATTCGACTACCGAGAATCCCGTAATCGGTCTGATCAGTGAGTGGACAACAGCCAGTGGAGAAACGGAAACCAGGAATGAGGATTCTGATCTCGGCGGTACCATGCGTCTCGGAGCTCAGAAGTGCATTCTGAAGAAAGGCTCCAGAACCTTCGACTGTTACGGCAAGGAAGAAATTATCGAGCGTCATCGGCATCGTTTTGAATTCAATAATAATTACGAGGAAGCGCTTGTTGCAGCAGGTCTGGATATTGTCGGCAAATCCGAAGATGGCATGCTGGTTGAAGTGGTTGAGATACCGGGGCACCCCTGGTTTGTCGGTTGCCAGTTTCATCCAGAGTTCACTTCGACACCTAGAGACGGCCATCCCTTGTTCCGTGGATTTATTCAGGCGGCCATAGATCGAAGCTCGGCACAGGCCTCGGTGGAACCCAGTGTTGCGCAGGCCTGAAGCAATAACGTGTCCAGAAATAAAGTGGTCCGAAATAAAGAGTCCATCTAATGACAAGTAAACGAATACAAGTTGCTGATATCAGCATCGGAAATGATCAGCCATTCGTGTTGTTTGGCGGCATGAATGTATTGGAATGTCGCGATACCGCAATGGCTGTAGCAGAACACTTTGTGGAAGTGGCTGGACAGCTTGGCATTCCCTATGTGTTCAAGGCTTCTTTCGATAAGGCCAATCGTTCTTCGGTAGATTCTTTCAGGGGCCCCGGCCTCGATGAGGGGCTGGCCATACTGTCCGAGATCAAGCAGCAGTTTTCAGTTCCGGTAATCACCGATATCCACGAAGTAGCACAGGTGAAGCCGGCGGCTGAAGTGGCGGATATTATCCAGCTCCCAGCATTCCTGTCCCGCCAAACCGACCTTGTTGTGGCAATGGCAGAAAGCGGGGCTGTAATTAACATCAAGAAGGCCCAGTTTTTGGCTCCTCAGGAAATGGCGCATATTCTTCGCAAGTTTGAATCTGCCGGAAATGATCGATTAATCCTGTGCGAGCGGGGGAGCAGTTTCGGTTATAACAACCTGGTAGTGGACATGCTTGGTTTCTCGGTAATGAAGAAATTTGGCTATCCGCTAATGTTCGATGCCACTCATGCCTTGCAAAAGCCCGGTGGTTTACCCGATGCGGCCGATGGTCGTCGAGCCGATGTAACTGCTTTGTCACTTGCAGGGCTGTCGCAGGGTATTGCCGGTCTGTTTATAGAGGCTCACCCTGATCCGGACAAGGCACTTTGCGATGGGCCATGTGCTCTTCGCCTGGCGAGTCTTGGTCCATTCCTGCAGCAGATGAAAGCGCTGGATGACTTGATAAAGTCCCTGCCAAACATCGATACGGCTTAAAATCCCGGCTGTATTTTAATCAGAATTAAATTTAAGTAATATTCATAAGGTGTTGAAATGGCTCTAATTAAAGATATTAAGGCGCGGGAAGTATTGGATTCCCGGGGAAACCCCACCATTGAAGCGGATGTGCTGTTGGATAACGGTAGCTTTGGTACTGCCTGTGCACCATCCGGAGCCTCAACAGGTTCCCGGGAAGCGCTGGAGCTTAGGGATAAAGATCCGGCCAGGTATCTAGGCAAGGGTGTATTACAGGCGGTGGGTAACGTGAATGGTCATATTCGCAGCGCTTTGATTGGGCAGAATGCAGCAGAACAGCAGGCTGTAGACCAGATTATGCTGGACCTTGATGGCACGGATAACAAAGCCAAGCTGGGAGCGAACGCAATTCTGGCGGTATCTCTGGCTAATGCCAAAGCAGCTGCCGTAGACGCGGGCATTCCTCTGTATACCCACATTGTCAGACTAAACGGCAGTGATTTAGCTTACTCTCTTCCAGTGCCTATGATGAATATCGTTAATGGCGGCGAACACGCAGATAATAATGTTGATATTCAAGAGTTTATGGTTCAGCCCACCGGTGCCGGAAGCTTTACCGAAGCGCTTCGCTATGGCGCGGAGATATTCCACTCTCTTAAATCAGTGCTCTCAAAGCAGGGATTAAGCACAGCGGTGGGTGATGAAGGGGGCTTTGCTCCAAACCTGCCATCCAATGCGGCTGCCCTGGACGCTATTCTGGAGGCTGTGGAAATAGCAGGGTTCAAAGCAGGAACTGATGTTCATCTTGCCTTGGACTGTGCGGCTTCGGAGTTTTATGAAGACGGCAAATACAATCTGAGCGGAGAGGGTAAAAGCTATGACTCGGCCCAGTTTGCTGACTATTTGCAGGCTTTAAGCGAAAATTACCCCATTCTCTCCATAGAAGACGGCATGGATGAGAGTGACTGGGACGGATGGGCTAAATTATCGGCCCAAATAGGCGATAAAGTTCAGTTAGTGGGTGATGATTTGTTCGTTACCAACACCAGTATTCTGCAGCGTGGGATTAGCGAGGACATAGCCAATTCCATTCTGATTAAATTTAACCAGATCGGATCTCTGACAGAGACGCTGGCGGCGATTAATATGGCCCAGGCCGCCAATTACACAGTGGTGATATCACACCGCTCCGGCGAAACTGAAGATACCACCATCGCCGATTTGGCAGTGGCGACCGGTGCCGGGCAGATTAAGACAGGTTCGCTGTGTCGATCCGATAGGGTTGCCAAGTACAATCGCCTGTTACGCATCGAAGAAGAACTGGGCAGTGGCTCGGTTTATAACGGCCTTAAAGAGTTTGTTCGCTTCACTGGCTAGTGTGAAGCGGGGCGGACTTTCCTTTGAGGCTCCGCTAGCGGGAATAATTGCAGCTTATATGCGTATTTTGCATACGCAGCTATTTCTTTAAATGGTTGATAGATGAAAATATTATTCGGATTCCTCGGCGTCATATTGCTGACACTGCAATTCCAGCTTTGGTTGGGAGATGGTAGTGTGCGCGCGTTGAGGCTGGTGGAGTCTGACCTCGAGGCTCAGCGCAGCAATAACCAGCAGCTCATAGATCGAAACCGAATGGTGGAGATCGAAGTGCTGGATCTGAAAAACGGCACAGAGGCTGTTGAAGAAAGGGCGCGTTCTGAGCTTGGCATGATAGGCGAGGATGAGATTTTCTACATGATTCTGCCAAAGCCGGGTAATGGCAATAACTAATCTTTGCTCTGGGCTTACTGCCTGCCGGTTTTTAATTTTAGTCTAAACCGAACCTTGTTCCGAAGGAATCGGGCCGCTCCGTCAAAAAGAAGATTTCATATGACTACCATATGGGCTATTTTGCCAGCCGCTGGCATCGGTCGCCGCATGGGATCGAACACACCCAAGCAGTACCTCAGCTTGCCGCAAGTGAGTTCAGCCGGCGATGCTGGTGCCGAAAAAGCGGTTATCAGTCATACCATCGAAAGACTGTTAGATGTTTCAGTTATCGAGAAGCTGGTTGTGGTTCTTCATCCCGATGACAGGCAGTGGCCTGGGTTGGCGATGACAGATGAGCAGCGTATTACCACCTGTGTCGGTGGAGATGAACGCTACCAGTCTGTATTGAATGGTCTTGAAGCAATATCCGTCGAGGCTCAGGCAGATGATTGGGTGTTGGTGCATGATGCCGTTCGACCCTGTGTGCGCAGTGAGGATATAGAAAGACTTATAGATACGCTGGCCGAGAACTCTGTAGGCGGATTGTTAGGCTCAAGTGTGAACAATACGGTAAAGCGTGTAGATAGTGAGGGCAGGGTTGTGGCGACTGTAGACCGTAGTGAGCTGTGGAATGCCCTAACGCCGCAGATGTTTCGTTTCGGCTTACTGCATGAAGCTATTCAGGACTTGGTTGCCAAAGGTGAAACTGTTACCGACGAGTCAGCCGCCATGGAACGCATGGGCCATGCTCCAAAGATGGTTGAAGGGTCCCGGGATAACATTAAGATCACTCATCAGGACGACTTAATACTGGCTGCAACTATTCTGCAGTCTCAGAGTTCCTGTTCGAAAGACGAAAAAGGTAGCTGGTCACAAAGCTCGAAGATGGAAAAGCATTGTTAATAAGGGTGAAAAATGGATCCACTTAATATGCGCATAGGTCATGGTTATGATGTGCACAGGTTCGCCGAACAGTTTGATGAAGGCCAGCCGCTAATATTGGCCGGGGTTAAACTGCAAGAGCGGCTAAGTCTATTGGCTCATTCCGATGGCGACCTGGTGTTGCATGCAATTTGTGATGCCCTGCTGGGGGCTATGGGCAAAGGCGACATCGGGCAACACTTTCCTGATACGGATGCCGAGTTCGCCGGCATATCCAGTGGAAAATTATTAGCAAAAGTAATAGATCTGGCAACGTCCAGTAATATGCGAGTGGTCAACCTCGATGTCACCGTGATTGCCCAACTCCCCAAACTATCTCCTCACCGTTCTGCTATGGTTAAAAGTATTGCCGCGCTTCTTCATATTGATGAGGGCAGAGTAAACTTGAAGGCTACTACAACGGAAGGGCTAGGCCCCTTTGGTCGCAAGGAAGGCATGGCCTGTCATGCCGTAATATTGCTTGCTGGCAATGACTGAGGAAGTCGCAGAATTTAGATCATTCGATTCACTGGCTTTCGCAAATGGCGCTCCGTCCGGTGCGGCTACTCTCAAGCAAGACTGCGACGACTTTCAGGTGACTGAAGAATTAGGTTTCCCCCTCAGTGGTGACGGCGAGCACCTGTGTGTGCAAATTAAAAAAACCGACCTGACTACCACGGCGCTTAACAGGCATTTGCAGGACAGACTGAATCTTGATGCCCGAGCAATAGGATATGCCGGGATGAAAGACCGGCGGGCCGTGACCAGCCAATGGTTCAGCTTAAAAATTCCTGGCGCAGACTCTTTCAGAGATGAGAAAATTTTGGCGGATATCGAGAATGACTCGGTAAAGGTGCTCGATCATCAGCGTAATTCCCGGAAAATTAAGATTGGTAGTCATCGCGGCAATCACTTCCGTATCCGGCTACGCAACTGCAATGAATCGGAGCGAGTGCCGATTAGGGAAAAGTGGGAGGAGCGGCTAATCAGCTTCTCCGCAGAGGGGCTGCCTAATTATTTCGGCCCGCAGAGATTTGGCAGAGACTTCTCCAATTTGCAGCAAGCCTGGCAGCTTATGAACAATGCAGTCGGGGCCGCGGCGAATTCTGCCTCTAGAGCCAATCGCAGGAAAAAGAGCGGCCGCAATGCCATGTTATTTTCAGCTACTCGCTCCTACCTTTTTAATCTACAGCTGTCCCACCGCCTGAAATTGGCTAATTGGGACCAGTATCTGCAGGGTGATGTGCTCAATCTGGATAGCAGCAACCGCTGTTTTCTGCTGGAGCAGGGGCAGGAATGGGACGATGAGCTGCAGCAGCGGCTGGACAGCCTCGATATACACATCACAGGCTTATTACCGGGAATCATTGAATCTAAAGAAAGGTATATAAGCAGCGGCAAATCTGCCGATATTGAAGATGTAGTATGCAAAGAATATCCACTGCTGCTCAAAGGCCTGGAGCATTATGGTCTGAAAGCCTCCAGGCGGCCGTTTCGCTTGCTTCCTCAGGGGTTGAAGTGGAGCTGGGAAGCAGGGCCGGAGAGCGGGGCCGAGAGTGAGGGGGAGTGTAAAAAAGCCGACGGCGATTCCACGGACCTGATACTGGAATTCACACTGCCAAAAGGGGCTTATGCAACCAGTCTGTTGCGAGAGCTGTGCAAGACCAATAATAACTAAACTGTAATTGCGGAATTAAGCGGGAGTTAGACAGAATTGAATAGTAAACAGAATTTAAGCGGAATCGGTATGACTTCCCAACGAACCCGCGAACGACTGCTGGGCCGGTTAATGAATCAGGGTATAAATAGCATGGAAGTGTTGGATGTTATTCGCTCTACTCCCCGACATATCTTTCTCGATGAAGCGCTTTCCCATCGCGCTTATGAGGATGTAGCCCTGCCAATAGGTCATAACCAGACTATCTCCCAGCCCTATGTAGTGGCAAAGATGACCGAGGCGATTATCAAGAGTGGGCCGGTCGAAAAAGTTTTGGAAATAGGAACCGGTTGTGGGTACCAGACAGCGGTGATGGCGTGTCTTGCTAAATCTGTTTATACGGTGGAGCGGATCCATCCTTTGTTGGATAGAGCCAAAAAGAATTTAAAACTTATCGGTTTAAGAAACATCGAGTTTAAATTTGGTGATGGCAGTAATGGTTGGGAAGAGAGAGGACCGTTCGATGCCATTATCACCACTGCAGCACCCCAGCAGATTCCGGAAAGCCTTCTTCGGCAACTTAACGATGGCGGCCGACTGGTGATACCGGTGGGCGGAGACCAGCAGGAATTGCAACTCATCACCCGTCAGGGAAATGAATTCAGTTCCCAGGTGTTGGATGAAGTTCGATTCGTGCCGCTTCTGGTAGGACAGCTACAACACTAAAGCTAACGCTGGTAGTTCCTCTGGAGGATTAGACATGTCTGATATGAAGTCCGCGCAAGCACGCGAGGATTCGCAATCAGTCGGAGTGAGTCTGTTTATTAAGGGCGTTGCCATGGGTATAGGTGATTCAGTGCCGGGCGTGTCCGGCGGTACTATTGCTGTAATTACTAATATCTACGACAAGCTGGTTTATTCTATACGGTCGGTAGATCTTCAGGCTGGCAAGTTTTTTTTTAGCGGAAATTTCGCCCAAGCCTGGCAGCATATCAACGGTAACTTTCTTTTGGTTCTCGCGACGGGAATTCTCGCGGGGCTGCTTCTCTCAGCAAATACAGTACTATTTCTGCTGGAAAATTACTTTCCTCCCTTGATGATGTTTTTTATTGGCCTGGTACTTTCTTCCTGCTGGCTGTTGAAAAACCAGTTTAACTATATGCGTGTACAGAACCTGCTGGCTTTGCTGGCGGGTCTTTCTGTAGCACTTGCCATTAGCTTTCTGGATGCCCGTGAAGCGGAAATTTCTTATCTGTATGTTTTTCTATGCGGGGCTATCGCAATAAGCGCGATGATCTTGCCAGGTTTGTCCGGTGCCTTTATTCTTATTTTACTGGGAGTGTACGAGTTTATTCTTCAGGCATTGACCGGCTTTCAGTTGGGTTTTATTTTTACCTTTATGGCAGGTTGTGCTATTGGTTTGATGGTTTTTTCCCGTCTGCTTTCATGGTTGCTGCTAAAGCATCATCAGCTTAGCTACGGATGTATCGTTGGTATGTTGCTCGGGTCTGTTGCGGTGCTATGGCCCTGGCAGTACGCAGATCCTTTCTATGCCGGATCACTGAAAGATCAACATGGTTTGACATTGGAAAATGTTTCTCCATTTAATTATGAAGTGCTGAGTGGCAACGATCCGATGCTGCTGATTGGCGTTTTATGTTTTGCAGCCGGTATTGCCGTTGTGATTTTCTTGCACTGGATATTTGATAGCAAGCGAGTGCATGACAGCAGAGCACAAAAGTGAGTTAGGGAAATGAGCCACTTATTTATACTTACGGCCAGATCCGAAAACCGTTTTCCTCGAGCGGGTTTGTTGGCTCTTTGTTTTACGCTGTTTTTGCTCTCAGGCTGTAGTGCTGGCTACCAGGCCCCCATTCTGGAACAGGGAGAACGCCAACGAGTCAGCACGCCAATAATTGTCGATAGCTCTGCACCGCAAAGCAGTCTGAGAGTGCCTGACAATAGAACACAGGTAGTCTCTTCTGCGGCTAGCAGTTCTTCGACTAACAGTTCTACAGTGAATGGCTCCGGTAGATCTCCTGTGAGGGCGCCCATGAGCAGGGCCGTTGTTAACCCGGTCCAAAATTCTGCTGCAAGCACGATGGCGAGCATACCTGGCAGCCACAGGGTTCGTTCCGGAGACACACTGTTCTCCATAGCCTTTGAATATGACCTGGACTTCAGGTCTTTGGCGTTGGCTAACGGCTTGCGAGCCCCCTATACGATTTTCGTAGATCAGCAATTAATCCTCGATGTGAATAATGTCAGCAGTTCCTCTGGCAGTGTCGCCAATAGCAACCTCGGTACTGCGGTGGGAAATGATTCGGTTGCCCGTGCCAGCAGCAGTAGCGCCAGTACAGGAGGCGTTCTTCGTCAGCCTTTAAATAGTGGTAGTGCCACAAATCGTGAAATTCGGTGGCAGTGGCCTCACCGCGGCAGAGTTGCCCGCGCCTTTGGTAGCGGCAGTAATAAGGGGTTGGATATAAACGGAAATAGCGGAGAAGCGGTTTTGGCAGCCGGCGACGGTGACGTTGTTTATTCAGGCCGTGGCATACAGGGTACCGGCGATTTGATAATTATTCGCCATAGTGACAGATATCTTAGCGCCTACGCACACAATAGTGTGATGCTGGTTAATGAGGGGAGCCATGTAAGAGCAGGTGACAAGATTGCGGAAATTGGAGTGAACCCCGCGGGGGTGGAAATGCTGCACTTCGAGATTCGCGAAGACGGGAACTCTGTAGACCCTATACACTTTTTGCCAACACGCTAGGGTCTTTAAAAAGTTTTCTTCGGTTTATTCTAGCGTTCCAGATACTGGAGCTTGTTGGGCTTGTCTGTCCACTCTTCAGCGTCAGGCAGGGCTTCTTTCTTTTCGGTAATATTCGACCACTCTTCAGACAGATCAGCATTGAGTTGCAGGAACTCGGCCTGGTCTTCAGGAAGTTCGTCTTCTGCGTAGATTGCATCTACCGGACATTCAGGCTCACAAAGCGCGCAATCGATACATTCGTCGGGGTGTATAACCAGAAAATTTGGTCCTTCATAAAAGCAATCCACCGGGCAAACCTCAACACAGTCAGTGTGCTTACAGCGTATACAATTATCACCTACTACAAATGTCATGTTATCTCCAACTTCTTGTGCCTAATGCCCGGGTTTTAACAGGGCGAGTTTAACCGTCGAGACCGGACTCCCGAAGCAGGGAAGCCAGCGCGGAGCATTCTACCAGTTTTTTTCGGCAGTTTCTCACTCAGCTAGAGCTTTTCTTCTTCAGGTCGTAGAGGATGCTAAGGGCTTCCTTTGCAGTGATCTCATCGGGATTGAGCCGTTGTAATGATTCAACTGCGGGGTGGGGCGCCGAGGCAAACATTTCGCCCTGAAAAGGGCTTCCTCCTGTTCCTTCACCCACAGCGGGCTTATGAACCTGCGCAGGAGATTGATTTTGTGTAGAGTGGCTCTCGGCCTCCAGCTGTTGCAGCTTTTCCCTGGCGCTCTCTATAACACTGCGGGGAATTCCTGCCAGCTGAGCCACCTGTAGACCGTAGCTCTGATTCGCCGGGCCGGCTTTAACAGAGTGCAGGAATACGATGCCTTTATCGTGCTCCACCGCATCAAGGTGAACATTAATAATATTGTTGTGGCTCTCCGGCAGGCTGGTGAGCTCGAAGTAGTGTGTGGCGAACAGGGTGAAGGCTTGTTGCTCTGCAATATAAACCGCTGCTGCCCAAGCGAGGGAGAGGCCATCGAATGTGCTAGTGCCGCGACCGATCTCATCCATCAGTACCAGGCTGTTAGAGGTGGCGTTGTGGAGAATATTTGCAGTCTCGGTCATTTCTACCATGAAGGTAGATCTTCCTCCGGCGAGATCATCAGAGGAGCCTATGCGGGTGAAAATACGATCGATGGGGCCAAGCCTCACTGCATCTGCAGGCACGTAGCTACCGCACAGGGCCAGCAAGCAGATAAGGGCAGTCTGGCGCATATAAGTAGACTTGCCGCCCATATTCGGGCCGGTGATGATCATCATCTTCTGTTGCTGGTTGAGACACAGGTCATTGGCGACAAAACTGTCCTCGGTAACTTTTTCCACCACCGGATGCCTGCCTGCCTCAATTTCGATGCCGGGAGAATCCTGTAACTCTGGCCGGCAATACTGCAAGCTGCTTGCCCGTTCGGCGAAATTGTTAAGCACGTCCAGTTCGGCAATGCCTTCTGCTGAAGAGATGAGCGCGGCAAGGTCCACCGCCAGATCTTCCAGCAAAGTGTCATAGAGAGCCTTCTCGCGAGCCAGTGACTTGCTGCGGGCGCTGAGTACTTTGTCTTCGAACTCCTTTAGCTCCGGTGTGATAAAGCGTTCAGCATTCTTCAGGGTCTGACGGCGCACATATTCGGCGGGTAGTTCTGTATCCGCCTGGCCCTTGCTGATCTCGATGTAATAACCGTGAACCCGGTTGTAGCCAACCTTCAATGTACCCAGGCCGGTGCGTTCTTTTTCCCGCTGTTCCAGGTCCACCAGATATTGGCCGGCGTTGCTGCTCAGATTGCGCAGATCATCCAGTTCATCGTCGAAGCCTTCGGCTATTACTCCGCCTTCGCGAATAACCACCGGCGGGTTTTCTTCGATGGCCCGGTTTAATAATTCTACTTGCTGGGGAAAGACAGAAATTTCTCTGGCGAGGGTCTTTGCGTAGTCCGAATCGATGTTCTTCAACAGGGTTTGCAGTTTCGGAAGCTGGCTCAGGCCGTCCCGCAGCTTGGCCAAATCTCGAGGTCGAGCAGAACGTAGCCCCAGTCTGGCCAGAATCCGTTCCAGGTCGCCGATGTTTTTCAGAGTCTCTGCGATGTTTTCAAACTGATAGTCTTTAAGCAGGCCGGCAACAGAGTTCTGACGGTTTTGTAATTGCTGCTGATTTCTCAGGGGGCGATTTATCCAGCGACTCAGCAGACGGCTGCCCATCGAGGTGGCACAGCGATCCATCACCGACAGCAGGGTGTTATCACGACCACCCGCAAGGTTTACATCCAGTTCAAGATTGCGACGGCTGGCAGCATCCAGAATTACACTGTCTTCCAGTTGCTCTACCTGTATTCCCTGAATGTGGGGCAAGTCCGACTTCTGGGTTTCCCGCGCGTATTGAATCAGGCAGCCAGCGGACTGCAGGGCGAGGTGTAATTCTTCGCAGCCGAATGCGCTCAGGTCTTTGGTGTTGAAATGTTCGGTGAGGGTGCGAATACCGTTTTCCAGTTCGAAGTCCCATACAGGTCGCCGACGTTTGGCGGGATGATTCAGACTGTTCTCGACCTCGCCCAGTTCATCCTGCAGCAGTATCTCGGCTGGCTTGATGCGTTCGACCTCGGCAATCAGTGCTTCCAGACCGACCAGCTCGCAGAGCACGAAGCGGCCGCTACTGATGTTCATATGGGCTATGCCGTATTCCCGTCGTTCGGTTTCGCCAATGTGTTTGTTGTTGGAGCTAATGGCCAGCAGGCAGTTGTCCCGTCTCTCGTCGAGCAGTGCCTCATCACTAACAGTACCGGGAGTGATAACCCGGGCCACCTGTCTCTCAACAGGTCCCTTGCTGGTGGCCGGGTCGCCAACCTGTTCACAGATCGCTACCGAGACTCCAGCCTCAACCAGCTTCGCCAGATAGCGATCCGCCGCGTGAAAGGGGATGCCGCACATGGGAATGGGTTCTCCGGCGGATTTGCCGCGGGCGGTGAGGGTAATATCCAGAATGTCGGCCGCTGTTTTGGCATCGTCATAGAACAACTCGTAGAAGTCGCCCATACGATAGAACAGCAGCCCGTCCTTGTTCTCGGATTTGATGCGCAGGTATTGCTGCATCATGGGGGTGTGGGTTTGTGCGTCGGCCAATGTGCTACTGCTGGTTTTTTGATTGTTTAGGAGCCCAAATTCTACCTTAAAATTTCACGTCGCGTTATCTGCTTGTTCAACTGATTATGATTCCTGAGGAATGCAAATATGAGCTGAATAATGAGCCCTTTTGTTAGCCATTCAAATATAGTTGGACCTACATATACGCCTACGGAAAAATAACTATGTTCCCCGCAAAGCGGAGCGGCTAAGATAGCGTTTATGTCACAACACTCATCAAAAACAATATCCAACCTTGCCGGAAAACTGGCAACTGTATTGCTCTCGAAAAAATTGATTATGTCGACTGCCGAGTCTTGCACTGGAGGATGGATTTCACAGTGCCTCACCGCCTTGCCCGGCAGCTCGCAATGGCTCGATACCGGTTTTGTAACCTATTCCAATGAAGCAAAACAGAAGCTGCTTGATGTTCCTTTGGAGATATTTGAAGTCGACGGGCCCGGTGCTGTGAGCGAGGAGACGGTGTTGGCCATGACCGCCGGAGCTATCGCCAATAGCAGGGCTAATGTGGCAGTAGCGGTGAGTGGTGTGGCCGGACCTGACGGTGGCAGTGATGACAAGCCAGTTGGCACGGTATGGATAGCCTGGCAGTGGCAAGACAAGTCCCGGGCCAAATGTTTTCAGTTCAGCGGGGATCGTGAGGCGGTGCGGCTGGCAACGGTGGAGGCCGCTATTCACGGGACTCTGATAATGGTGAACTAGCTAGCGGCTCACTACCAGGGATTAAGCCGCCAAAATATTGATAAAGAAAAACTAAAGGATTTCCATCTTTTGCCAATATACTGGTTGTATATACAGTAATATTTTGATTTAATTTCTACTGTCTGTACGTACAGTAGTTTGCAAAAGTACGGAAGGCCTCGGAAGACAGCAGAAAGCAACTGAAAGCCCTGGCCCGAATTAGCAAACACGTAATGGTTGGACTCGATGTTGCTCTGATGAATACATCGATGGTCGTCAGGGAGTATCGAGTCCGAGCCACCAGATTTAGTCAGACTCACTTAATTTAACCGAGTGAATTTGGCAAAAGATTTAGAAAATATTTGATAGAAAGTTTGGCAGGTAGTCGGGGACAGACTACTTTTAAAATACGGCAAGATGAATACGCCGAAAAACGGAACAACTGCATTACTCACGGAACCAGCATCAGTTGTGGATTAAACAATCAAGGATACAACTATGATCGAAGATAACAGCAACAAAGATAAAGCCCTCGCGGCAGCCCTTTCTCAAATCGAAAGACAGTTCGGAAAAGGTTCCATGATGCGTCTCGGCGATACCGAGCGTGAAGCCATCCCGGCGATATCCACCGGCTCACTGGGTCTGGATGTAGCGCTGGGAATAGGTGGCCTGCCCAAAGGCAGGGTAGTAGAAATTTATGGTCCTGAGTCTTCAGGTAAAACCACACTTACTCTTCAGGTAATCGCCGAAGCACAGAAAGCCGGGGGTAGTTGTGCCTTTATCGACGCCGAGCATGCCCTCGACCCGATTTATGCCGAGAACCTGGGTGTTGATGTTGATAATCTGCTGGTAAGCCAGCCGGATACCGGCGAACAGGCTCTGGAAATCTGTGACATGGTAGTGCGCTCTGGCGCCCTCGATGTTGTGGTAATCGACTCTGTTGCCGCGCTTACTCCCAAGGCGGAAATCGAAGGCGATATGGGTGACAGTCATATGGGCCTGCAGGCCAGGCTGATGTCTCAGGCGCTACGGAAGATGACAGGCAACATCAAGACTTCTAATACCCTGGTGATCTTTATCAACCAGATACGCATGAAGATTGGTGTAATGTTTGGCTCTCCGGAAACCACCACCGGTGGTAACGCACTTAAGTTCTATTCTTCGGTGAGGCTGGATATCCGCCGCATCGGTTCAATAAAGGACGGAGATGAGGTAGTCGGCAACGAGACCCGCGTAAAAGTCGTCAAGAACAAGGTTGCACCTCCTTTCCGTCAGACTGAATTTCAGATTATGTACGGCAAGGGCATACACCACCTGGGTGAGGTTATTGACCTCGGCGTGAAGCAGGGGCTAATAGAAAAATCCGGTGCATGGTATGCCTACAAGGGTGACAAGATAGGTCAGGGCAAGAAGAACGTTGCACTGTACCTTGGAGAGAACCCCGAGATAGCCGTTGAAATTGAAACAGCCATACGTGCACAGTTACTTGGTGCCGAAGCGGATAACGATGAAGACGTAGTTCCGGCCAACGATGACGATGTAGTGGTATTGGCGGATAGCAAAAACAAGGAAGCTTCATAGAAACCTCGAACGAAAACACTCCCGATGTCCCTGTTCTCCGGCGGGCCGCAATGGACTATCTGGCTCGCCGGGAACACTCTTTCTACGAATTAGAGACCAAGCTAAACAGGAAATATCCTGATACTGGGCTTGATCTAATACGGCAGACTATCGACGGTCTACGCAAGGATAAGCTCCAGTGTGACCAGCGCTTTGCAGAATCATACGTACGTTACAGAAAGAGCCGTGGATTCGCCTATCATCACATCAAGAACGACCTTAGTTCCCGCGGGGTGGATGACAGCATCATAGCTGCACAGCTATTTATGGATGATGACGATTGGCTAACCATGCTGGAGGAGTCCCTAAGCAAGAAGCTGGGTTCCGGTCGACTTGAATTTGGTTCCAAACAGCATAGACGTATGCTGAGATTTCTGGAATCGAGAGGGTTCCCGTCTCTATTAGTCCGCAAATCTGTGGAGAAGCGACTTGAGTTCCCCTTACAAAGCGCACAATTGGATTAGAAATCGTGCGTTATCACCATAGCTGACAATTCTCCACAATAATTCCAGACATTTCTCGCCAAGCGTAAAACTTCATTTTCGGATAGCTACTGAAAATGCGACAATAGCGTAGTAATTTTCAATGCATACATTAACCACGGAACACTTAATCAAATGAAATTGATCAGACCTTTTCGCGGACTTCGTCCTACGCGTGAATTGGCATCTAAAGTTGCCTCCCATCCATATGATGTTCTAAACAGGGCGGAGGCATTTGAGCTGGCTAAAGATAACCCTCTCAGCTTTCTCCATATCAATAAGCCTGAAGTGGATGTGGACGCGTCCGTAGATGTACATGATCAGTCCGTATATGACAAAGGCAGGGAAAATCTTGACCGGTTTATTTCGGAAGGTACTCTGGCACAGGACGGTAAAGACAAGCTGTATGTCTATAAGCAAATTATGGGTGAGCATGAGCAGTATGGCCTGGTGGCAGCCGCTTCTGTAGACGCCTACGAGAAAAATCTGATCAAGAAACATGAATTTACCCGCCCTGAAAAAGAAGACGACAGAGTGCACCACATGGATGCGCTTAATGCTCAGGTCGGGCCCGTATTTCTGACTTACAAAGCCAGCTCCAATATAGATGACATGATTGCACAGGTAACTTCAACCACTCCTGAATACGACTTTGTCGCGGAAGATGGTACAGGGCATGTTTTCTGGGTTGTCGAGGATCTGGCACTGGCTTCATCACTGGAGGCTGCGTTTAACGATCTGGATTGCCTGTATGTGGCAGACGGGCATCACCGTTCAGCAGCGGCATCGAGAGTTAAACATCTGCATCAGAAAAGAAATGACTCCCATAATGGAGAGGAACCTTATAACTATTTCCTGACAGTGTTGTTTCCCCATAACCAGATGCAGATCCTGGATTATAACCGGGTTGTTAAAGATCTCAATGGTGCGGCAGCTGAGCAATTTCTGGAAGCGCTTTCCAAGAAATTCACAATTGAAGAAGCAGACCTGGCATCGGCAAAGCCCGGTAAGGCGAGAGAGTTCGGATTGTATCTGGGTGGCAAGTGGTTAAAACTTACAGCTAACGATACGCTGCAATCACAAATAGATGACAACGACCCTGTGGCGAGCCTCGATGTAAGTATTCTTCAGGATGCGGTTTTCTCTCCTCTTTTAGAAATCCATGATCAGCGCACCGACAAGCGTGTGGATTTTGTCGGTGGCATTCGTGGATTGGCAGAACTTGAGAAACGTGTCGACTCGGGAGAGTGGGCTGCAGCCTTTGCATTGTTTGCTACTTCAATCGAAAGTCTTATGGCGATAGCCGATGCGAATGAAGTCATGCCGCCCAAGTCTACCTGGTTTGAGCCCAAGCTGAAGAGTGGGCTGGTTATTCATAAGCTGGATTAGTATTCAAAATCTCGCGCTAACAAAAGCCAATGGTAATAAAGCGAAAGAAACGGGGCTGAAAACACTAGTTGCGTCCAGCCCCGAAATGCCTCCAGGCGGAGGCGGGGATTTAGAAGTTAGCTAAACAGGTTTTCTAGGCAGCATTCTTCTTGTTTACTTCCAGAAGTGTCGCCGACTTTCCGCCTATTGGAATCTGCTTGGACTTCATTGCTTCCGGTATTACCCGAACCAGATCGATATGAAGAATGCCGTTGGCAAGATTTGCGCCGGTTACTTCTACATGATCAGCTAATTGGAAACGTCGCTCGAAATTTCTCGCTGCAATTCCTTGATGAAGAAAGTTGCGCACACTCTCTTCACCTGCCTTACTTCCCTTTACGGTCAGTGTCTGTTTTTCAGAATGCAGTTCCAGTTCATCTTCGACGAAGCCGGCAACTGCCATGGTTATTTGATACTTGTCTTCGCCTATTAATTCAATATTGTAGGGCGGATAAGCTGTTTGATTGGAGTCAGTTCGACTTGCGGCATCTACTAGAGATGACAAACGGTCGAAGCCTATAGATGATCGGTACAGTGGTGAAAAATCAAAATTTCGCATAGTTCATATCCTTTTTTCGAAGCGGCTCTTTTTAAGGTAACTCGTAATAAAAAGCCCAGCGCTTCTAAGCAATACATTTGTAAAAACTGATTAGTTAATCAGTACTTAGTGCCTATCAGATAGTGATCAGGCAGTGACAAATCTCTAATGAGCATTCGTCTAAGGTGTATATGGGGTTTTAGGGATTGTTTTGCAAGGGTGTTTATCTGCCGAGATTTCTCTTCTAGATATCGCGCTAAGACAACGCACTGATTTAACAAATATAAACGAACGTTCTAGAAGTGGAAGCAGTTTCAAAATGAAAGCTTGTATAGGGAACACTTTGTAAGGTCTTGGTTGTCCTCACGAAACACACTAGATTGCTGTGAGATGTACTAGTCAGCAAGCGGAATTCTTGCTTGGGAGGGTCAGTACAGCTGTCTGTGCTGATAAGCCCGATGAGAGCAGGGAATCGATTATAGGTTTATCGAGTTCCCTGCTCTCATCGGGTGTTTATCAATTGCCGTAGCTGTTACTTCTTTAGATTACAAACATATCCATGAACTCGTTAACCGGGGTTACCTCGAGACGTTTCTGGTCTTTACACAGCTCGAAGATCTCCGCACAGCGTTTGGATGGAAAGCGGGTCGCCAGATTCGCCTTGAATTTGTCCTCTAATAGCGGGATACCTTCCTCACGACGGCGTCTATGACCCACAGGGTAGTCAATCTCTACCTTTTCCGTGCAATTACCGTCCTTGAAGTAAACCTGAAGGGCATTGGCGATAGAGCGCTTCTCGGGCTCCAGATACTCCTTGGTATAAGTGGGATTCTCGTGAATTTCCATTTTTTCCCGTAATTGGTCGATTATGGGGTTTCCGGCATGAAAATCGTCCTCATAGTGTTCGGCAACCAGGTTCCCGAAGGCCAGAGGTACCGCAGTCATGTATTGCAGGCAATGGTCGCGGTCGGCAGGGTTATTCAAGGGGCCAACCTTGCTGATGATGCGGATCGCTGATTCGTGGGTGTGGATTACTATTTTCTCGATATCATCCAGTCGATCTTTTACTTGAGGATGTAATCTAACAGCCGCTTCGGCTGCTGTCTGGGAATGAAACTCGGCAGGGAAGGATATCTTAAAAAGGATATTCTCCATTACATAGCTTTCATAATCCCTTGTAAACTCAAAAGGTTTTCCGTTAAAGGAAGCATCATAAAAGCCCCAGGTAGGTGCAGTAAGCACGCTGGGGTAACCGATCTCCCCGCGAAGCGTGAAATCAGCCAGCCTTACTGCCCGTGATGTCGCATCTCCTGCAGCCCAAGACTTGCGGGGCCCGGCATTAGGGGAGTGCCGATAGGTTCGAAGGCTGGAGCCGTCCAGCCAGGCTTGGGAAAGGGCGTCAATAATCTGTTCGCGGCTTCCTCCGAGCATCTTAGTGGCGACGGCGGTGGAGGCGACACGAACCAGCAGAACGTGGCAGAGGCCAACACGGTTGAAGCTATTCTCCAACGCGATAACTCCTTGAATTTCATGAGCTTTAATCATCGCTGTCAGCACGTCTTTCATTTTAAGCGGTGCTTTCCCTGCAGCAACATTCTGCTGGGATAGAAAGTCTGCTACCGCCAGAATTGCTCCCAGATTATCTGAGGGGTGGCCCCATTCTGCAGCCAGCCAGGTGTCGTTATAGTCCAGCCAGCGAATGATGCAGCCTATATCCCATGCGGCTTTCACCGGGTCTAGACGATATTGGGTGCCAGGTACCCTCGCTCCATTGGGTACTGTGGTTCCTTCAACCAGCGGGCCCAGTAACTTTGTGCACTCAGGAAAGCGCAGGGCAAGCAGCCCACAGCCTAGAGTGTCCATTAAGCAATTGCGTGCTGTATCAAAAGCTTCGTCTGAGTTTATTTCGTAGTTGCAGACGTAATCCGCAATATCAACGAGCACCTGATCCGGCTCCGGCCGGGTATTCTGTTCAACATTTTGTGACACTTTAAAATCCTTATAAAACAATTAAATATATTATTTATATAATGCAGGTTGTCTAAAGATTACTGCGTTATTTTGCTCTCCCTGATAGTAATCCAGGCTTTGGCTCAGCCATTGCGGGGTTAGCGATCCGCAATATCCACCCAGCCAGAGGTTTCAGGGCCTGTATAGTCCGCACTAGGGCGAATAATACGGTTATTTGCCCGTTGCTCCTTCACATGAGCAGCCCAGCCGGTGAGTCGCGACATTACGAATATCGGTGTAAACAGCTTGGTTGGGATATCCATGAAGTGATAGGCGGAGGCGTGAAAGAAATCAGCATTACAGAATAGCTTCTTTTCCCGCCACATGACTTCCTCGCAGCGCACGGATACCGGGTAGAGCGTGGTATCGCCAACCTCGGCGGCCAGTTTCTCAGACCATTGCTTAATAATGGTGTTGCGCGGATCCGATTCGCTGTAGATGGCATGTCCGAAGCCCATAATCTTGTCTTTTCGTTCCAGCATGGCGAGGATTTCACGTTCAGCCTCGCCTGCGCTACTCCAGTTCTCGATCATGTCCATGGCGGCCTCGTTTGC
>Ga0315322_10000077_pt1 | contig 57375 bp, 39 predicted proteins | sample M110021515metaG_FD_203461 | JGI IMG/M metagenome (GOLD analysis project Ga0315322, IMG submission 203461) | Ammonia-oxidizing marine archaeal communities from Monterey Bay, California, United States - M1 100m 21515 | ecosystem: Environmental > Aquatic > Marine > Intertidal zone | place: USA... | reverse complement strand
TGCCACCAATTCGAATCACTTCGGCACCATCATTTCGCTCAACAAAGGTCGGAGCCTTAGTGAATCTATAATTCGCCACCGTATTCAGCGAAACTTCTCCGCCTCTTGGAGAACGTATCTTCAGCCTCGATAAAGTGTGGAGCGATTTCCGATCGTCTTTAGGCAAACGAAGCATGATACGAATCTCCTCGCTATCGCGGATGATTCTCTGGGCCTCTTCTCCATAGAAGGCCTGTCTTACTTGCTGCGCAAGTAGTCCTTGGGTGATCCCGAGTTCTGCGGCACGAGGCTTGAGGGTAAACTCAATCTCGTCTTGGCCTCGATTAATCTGCGCCCAAGCACCACCAATTCCCTCGTATCCCCGCATCAGTTTTTTAATTTCCTCCGCGATCTGGTTCTTCGCTTCGGAATTAGGCCCCCGAAGTTCAAGCGCCATCGGTTCACCACTGCCGGCATTCTCTTTCTGCTGCTCACGGCGCTCTTTCCCGGTAATCTCGGCATGGATGTAGAACGAATCTGCTTCTTCGATTTCGCCAACCAACTCGGTCCAACGTTTTGCGATTTGTGCATTGGTTGGTCCAGCTTCGGAACGTTCACTTGGCGGCATGACCTCGACAACAACCTTGCCGCGCGATGAGTCAGAGCGACTTTCAAAGTCAGAAGATCCAGTGATCCGAGCGACATTTCGAATCAAGGTCTCCCCAGTCTTTGGATCAGTGTATTCCTTCTTCAGGATCTCGGTGGCGGCTGTGATACGCTCAACATAGGCGTGTGTGCGCTCAATCGGCAAATCATTGGGTAAATTTAGATCAGCAGAAATACGCAAGTTTTCCACCGCCGGAAAAGAAGCGAATCCCATTCGACCACCAGCCCAGTATCCGGCCATCGCCATTGCAAGTGCGATAAAGAGAGCCAAAACCGAAAAGCGGTAACGCACCGCGACTTTCAAAATCGGGATATAAACACGATCACCGAACCGCTCCATCCCATCAGCGGCTCCCTTTTGAAAGCGCCCAAAGACCCCAATGTTTTTTTCCCGTGGACGCACATGCTTCAGATGTGACGGCAAGATGAGCTTAGATTCGACCAACGAGAACAGGAGCACGGGAATAACGACCGGCGGGATCTGTTTTACAAAATCTCCCCACCCTCCGCTAACGTGCGACAAGGGCACGAAGGCCGCTATCGTGGTCAAGATTCCAAAGGTCACCGGGACCGCGACCTCTTTCGTCCCAAGGACAGAAGCTTCAAGCGGATCCATTCCAGTCCGCAACTTCGCGAAAACGTTTTCTCCGGTCACAATTGCGTCATCGACCACCACTCCAAGTACGATAATAAACCCAAAAAGACTCATCACATTCGCGGTGATGGGATAGATCTCAAAAAATGGCAGGTCCATCGACATTACCAGGACGCCGCCAGCAAAGCTGATGGGAATGCCTAGGACAACCCACAGCGCAACCTGCGGGCGCAGGAACAGGCTGAGAATCAAAAAGACCAAAACGCACCCCTGAAGCAAAGAACTGATCAGCGTGCCGAGACGGCCCCGGATCGATAGCGAGCTATCATTCCAAGCATAAAGATGTGCTCCCTCGGGAGCGCGCGTTGAAACGTATTCCTTGATACGATCCGAGATCTCAATCGCATCCTCACCGCGTGCTCGGCGAACTTGGATAAACATTGCAGGCCGCCCGTTAAATTCGACGATTTTTTGATCTTCCTCAAAGCCATCATTCACCTTAGCAACCTCTCCGAGCATGACATCGGCACCGTTGGCGGCGCGGATCAAGATCTTCTTAAAATCGGCGGCCTGGTAGGCCTGGCCACGTGTCTTGACAACGAGTCGGCCGCTATCGCTGCGGATCGTTCCCGCTGTCAGATTGATCGATGAGCTGCGGATGGCATCAGCAAGCTCACGAAAGGTGAGCTTGTAGGCACGCAACTTAGCGAGATCTGCCTCAATTGAGATTTCAGTTTTGCGGACGCCCTGGATATCAGCACGACTTACCCCCTCCAATTCAAGAATCTCCCGCTGCACTTTTTTAGTGACTTGGAGCAAAACCGCCTCATCAAATGCACCAGTCACCGCCACACTCAGCACCGGCAGCCGACCACTGGAATCAGGAATGATAATTTTCGCCCGCTCAGTCTCGCCAGGAAAGGTCGAGATGGTATCGATGCGGCTCTTGATCTCATCAAGCAGCTTGTCAAGGTCGACTCCTTCCTTGGCCTTGAAGTAAAACTTCGCCATCCCCGGCATCCCGTCGGAATTGACTTCGCGAATACCACTAATCCCCTCCAGCGCACGTTCAACAGGGATCAACACGTTTTCCTCGATGTCCTTCGGCGTTCCACCACGATAGGGCATCTCCATGTAAACGATCTCCCATGCGCTTGATTCAGGGACGACCTCCAGTGGCACCTTATTCCATGCCGCATTGAAGCCCGCCGCGAGGATCGCGAACATTAACAGGTTGGCTGCGATGCCATTATTGGCGAACCAGCGAATCATTAGTCCGTCTTGTCATCGTTGCCAGTGATGGCAACAGGGGGTTCGCCTTCCGGAGAAAGATCCGGCAAAATTTCAACTGGAGTCCCCTCCGGGGTGTAAACGAGATAGGCAGTCGCAAGCAAGGTGCCATCCACGAGGGACTCATCACTGACGATCAGATGGGTCTCGTTTTCCCAGAGCGGAGTCACTATGCGTTTACTGATAATGTGGGAATCGCGATCAACGACCGTGATACGTGAAAGTTGACGAACCGCTTTGCGCGGGATCACAACGACTTTCTCGAAGGGCCGCCCGGGAACTTTTGCAGAAACCGGCTGTCCAATCCGAAGCGGTGCCTTCCCTGATTTCCGACCGAATGGATCATCAATGCGAGCGATCGCAAAGAGATCGAGCGATTGTTCATTCAATGCCCCTTCGGTTCGCACAATCCACGCTTCCCGCTCGATTTTATTGCTCTCGTCCAGGGCGTCGCGAAGGAGAATCTTGACCGGTGAATCACTTGCTTCCTCTGGTAATTCAAGAAAGCGCATATGCCTAGCCTCAATGGGCAGGCGCACCTCGGCGTAGTCTACCGCAAAGATGGAAGCGAGGCTCGTCCCACTGCCGATCGTCTGGCTGACTCCTACCATGCGCTGTCGCATTCGACCATCAAACGGAGCACGAATCTGGCAACGTTTAAGACCACGCTCGGCCTGTTCCAGCTGCGCAGCAGCAGCTTCGACACGAGCTTCCGCCTCGCGCAATTGAGGAACGCGCAGCACGAGATCGCTGGGCTCCTCTTCGTAACCAAGATCCTCCCAGTCTAAGCGAGCCTGCTTGGCTCGTGTCTGCTCCTGTGCGAGTATCGCAAGCGCTTGGGCCTGCTGCGATTTTGCACTCGCAACCGCTGTTTTGAAATCCGCCTTGTCGAGCTCCACGAGAACCGTTCCTTCCTCAAAGTAAGCACCATCCTCAAACTGAGGGTGAGTTGCCACTATTCGTCCACTCACTTGCGAAGTGAGAGTGATTTGGTTGTGTGCCCGGATCACTCCACTGGTTTCGATCTGCGGTTCAAAATCAACAACATTCAATTCAATCACTCTCGTCTTTGGAATTTGGGGTAAACTCCGCTGCTGCTTTTCCCGAACTTCAGGTTGCATCCAGTGATCGAATGCAAACCACCCAGTTCCCAGAAAAATCAACGGTAAAATCAGACGCCAGACCCTTGCGAAACCACCAGCTTTAGTTGCCGAAGGCAAGGTCCCACTTGGACTGGTTTGAGATTCAGTTGATTCTGCCATTTGCTACGGTCTTTTGTTTAGAGAAGATATCCAGCATTCCTCGACCTTCGATAAAAAACATCACTTCGATTTCCGGAAGGATATTAAGTGTTTTTCCGTGCGGATATAGATTGAATTCCGGTCGATCGCTGGGGTGGTTTCGGATTCCTCGCCAAGATCATACGAATGAATCTCCTTAAATTGCCTACCGGTCGCAACAACCGAGATCACCCCATGACTGGCAACAAGATAAAGGTGCCCGTTGGCATAGACCGGAGAAGCGGTGCACTGACCTCCAAGGCTCGAAATTCTGTTGCGGTAAATGATCTCGCCATTCTGGGCGTCAGTCGCCGCGAGAACTCCTCCTGCCCGGATCAGGTAGATAATCCCATCGTGAAGAAGCGGAGAAGGGATTTCTGGGATATTACGATTTACTGACCAACTTGCATGAGTCTCAGTAACGTCCCCTGAACCACCCGGACGAACTGCCACGAGAAGTGGTTTCCCGGGCTTGTCTTTGAATCCCTTCATAAACTCCTCCTCACTCCACGCACGATCCTTATCTTTATCAAACCAACTCAAGATCCAGTCCACACGTTCCTCACGCTTCTTCAAATTATGAGGCATGGGGAAGCCAAAACCGGGATGATCGACCGGAAGTTCCGGGCGGAAAGGAAAGGTGAAGGGTGGCTTCATCTCCGATCTTTCAATCTTACCATTCTTGTTCTCATCAAAGGGCAAAATTGCATCCCAGAAGGGCTTTGGGTTGGTCTCTGCGTCGCCATCACCACCCCGTCGGGACGAAGATGCGAAGACATGATCACGATTGGCCACCGGAACCGCGATCGTCTCGCGAGAAAAACCAGTGGTATGCCACTTGCCCTCGCCAGTCTCCGGATCATAAGCATTGAGCCGCCCGTCTCCCAGAACGACAAGATCCGAGCCAGCCTTGTGATTCCAGATGATGGGCGTCGACCACCCGCTGCGAGAAAATGGCCGCGCCGTCTTCCAAAGTTCCTTTCCGGTCGCTTTTTCGTATGCGATGACCTTAGAACGGCTCAACTTGCTGCCAGGTAGATTTCGGTCGTCATCAAGCACCATAATCACCATCTTGCCGAAACCGATTGGCGAGCTTGCCATTCCATACAAGGTCTGGGGGGTTGGAATCGGCTTCTTCCAAACTTCGTTGCCATCGTGGTCGTAGCAAAGCAATCCATACGACCCGAAATAGACGATGACATATTGTTCATCGACCAGAACAGTTGAAGAAGCCTGACTCGCGGCACGGTGGACCTTCTCCGTCGCCTTCACTGGAGAGAATCTTCGCCAGAGTTCTTTTCCGCCCTTTTTATCGAGAGCAAGTGTCATCAACTCGCCATTACTAACGGCCGTGAGGAAGATTCGGCTTTGCGATAAAACTGGAGAGGACAGCCCCTGCGGGACTGGGACCCGCCAAGCCTCGCAATCCTTACCAACTTGGACGGGTGGTTGACAGCCAACTGCAACCCCAGAACCGTGAGGACCCCTAAAACGATTCCAAACACCTTTCGGATCCGCCTTAACAGAGGAAATTAGAAAAGGAATGAGACCGAGCAACTTAAAAAATACCTGCATCTTTTCTATGATCATGGTTATTTTGAAGACCAAAAGGCCTTTTCCCCCGTTGCTTAGTATTTCTTCCACGACCTATCCCTAAATACATCGCCAACAACTGGGAAATGCGAACAATAATTTACCGAAGAACGGAAATCTGATTCGCTTCTTCCACTTCCCAACGCAAGTAGGCCTCAGCATAGGCCGAACAGCCTTCAACCAAATCACGATGGGCTCCACTGAAGCGGCGGCTCATCGAGCAAGAGGATAAGCTCCAATTAATCTATAATTGCGACCGAAGACAAAGCGCGATATTCAGGCAGACCTTTCCGGTCCCGGACACTCTTCTAAAACCATCTCCCGGAGAGTTAGAGATTGGTCCCACAAAACTCCCTGTTTAGTCTCTTGGAATATGAAACAGGGATTGTCCTTTCTCTTTACGCAAACAATTCCCTTATCAGATGCCTCCTTCGCTCTAGATATCTCGGTAGAGAAGCTTGCGAAGAAAGATCTTCGATTTAAGAATTCCCGGAGCCTCCTCCTTTGTTCACTTACACTTAAAGTGTCTCATGACGGCACGTAACCCCGAGAAACTGGGAAATCAGTAATTAAACAATGTTTCGCACGATCCTTCTTGGCGCTCTCTTCGGTTTTGTAACGACCTCGTGCCACGATGACGAGGTCAACTCCGGAAGCACCGGGTTCCCTCGCAAGCCTCTCAAAATTGTCGTCCCTTTCGGACCCGGTGGCGATAGCGATACCTTCACCCGCATCATTCAGAAGTCGGTCGAAGATCACGACCTGCTTCCCGAACCACTGGTGGTCGTAAATGTTCCGGGAGCAGGCGGAACGATTGGAAGTCGTCGCGTGCGAAATGCTGCGCCGGACGGTCACACGATTCTCAATTTACATGAAGGCATTTTTACTTCGAAATATGCCGGGCGAGTCACCTATGGTCCGGAGGCCTTCCAGCCGATTGCTGCCACTGCAGAGTCCAACCTCGTCATCTGTGTGCGCGACGATTCTCCCTTCCAGCAACTGAACGGCTTGCTCAAAGCAGCAGCTGAAAACCCCGACTCGATCTTATTCGGCATGGCTCCGGGAACGCCAACTCACTTTGCGGGACGCCGGCTAGAAAGCGCGGGTGGAGAAACAAAATTCCGCATGGTCCCAAGTGGCGGCGGATCGAAACGTCGACACGATCTGATCGGGAAACATATCGACGTAACTCCTTTTTCACTCTCCGAATTCATTGGATTCGAAGGGAGTGGCGTGCGAGCCATCGGTTACCTCGGGCCGGAACGTCATCCGGCCCTGCCAAACGTTCCGACAGGCCGTGAGCTCGGCTACAATGTCGTCATGCCCCACGTTCATTATTGGTGGGCCCCCAAATCAACCCCCACCGCGGCGGTTGAACGGATCGCCGACATGTTGGAAGCAGCCATGACAACCGACTACGTTCGCGAAAAACTTGCTGAGACTAAAACAGCGCCGCTCTTTCTTCGTGGTAATGAACTCGATGCCCACCTCGCCGCAAGAGAAGGAGAATTTCAGGACATCGCCTTGGTTCAATACCGAGGTTTGCCCGACCCAGTAGTTCCAATGCTTGTCTCGATTCTTGGCATCGGCATCTGGGTCCTGTTCCAAGCTTCCACCAATAAAAAAGAAAATAGTGATCTCCCATTTGATTGGCGCCATGGCGCCCTCACTCTCGCGATTCTGTCTGGCTATCTTCTCTCGATGCAGGTGATTGATCTCCCTTATCCAATCGCCACCATGATCTTCATCCCAGTGTTGGCGGCGGCCATCGGAGCACGCAGCCCTCGCGCCATTTTGAAAGTCACGGGGGTCGGTATCGCCATCGCATGGGGCTCCTTCTTCATTTTCACCAAATTCCTAGTCGTCGACCTCCCCTGATCACACGATGATTCTCGAAGTCCTCTCACAACCCTCACTCATCATGCTTGTCATGTTGGGCACCGCTCTAGGGATCACCGTGGGTTCGATCCCCGGCCTTACCGGGGCCATGCTGATCTCACTCACCTTGCCGCTGACCTTCAGCATGGATGGCCAAAGCGCACTAGCCTTGCTCGTTGCGATGTATGTCGGATCAGTAAGCGGGGGTTTGATCACCGCAACCCTACTGAGAATGCCGGGCACACCAGCCTCGATCATCACAACCCTCGACGGCTACCCCATGGCCAGTTCGGGGCGGGCCAGCCGAGCACTTGGTCTCGGCATCGGAGCGTCATTTATCGGCGGCCTCATCTCTTGGGCGGTTCTTGCTTTGGTCGCCAAACCAATCGCGGAATTCTCAACCGTGCTCGGCCCGTGGGAATTCTTTGCGCTGGTCGTGATGTCCTTGGTGCTGGTAGTCGGCGTGAGCGGAAACTCGCTTCCAAAGGGACTTCTCTCATGCTTCTTGGGAATCCTCTGCGCCCTTCCGGGCACGGCGCCCGGAACCGGCGAACTACGACTTACCTTTGGCTTTAGCGCGATGGATGACGGCTTAAAACTCCTACCTGTCCTTATCGGGCTCTTTGCTCTCAGTCGCGTCTTTTCACCGCCCCCTTGTGAAACCAGTCAAGTCATCAGCACCGAGATTAACGGCCCCATCACTCTCAAGCTAAAAGAATGGAAAACACATTGGCTCAACCTCCTACGCTCAAGCGCCATCGGAACCGGAATTGGTATCCTGCCCGGTATTGGTGCTAACATTGGTTCTTTAATTGCCTACTCGACTTCCCGCGCCACCTCAAAGCATCCTGAGAAATTTGGCACCGGGTGCGATGATGGTATCATCGCCTCCGAATCCGCCAACAACGCCACTGTTGGAGGCGCGTTAGTCCCACTGGTCGCGCTCGGAATTCCAGGTAGTGTCATTGATGCCATCTTACTAGGAGCCTTTGTGATCCATGGCCTGCAACCGGGACCCATGCTCTTCGCAAACGATCCAAAGATCGTGGGCACCATCATTTCATCCTACCTTTGGGCAAATGCTGCAATGCTCTTTTTGATGCTTCTCAGCGCCCGATGGATTGCCAAATTAGCCCGTATCCAACATCACACCTTGATTCCCATCGTCGCCACGTTTTGTGTCCTCGGTTCGTTCGCCCTAGCAAACCGTTACTTTGATGTTTGGGTGATGATCTCATTCGGAGTCGCTGGGTTTTTACTCGAACGCTGGCGTATCCCGCTCGCACCACTCGTAATTGGATTCGTGCTCGCACCCCTTGGCGAGGAATCGATAGCCACTGGCCTCATGAGCTCCGGCGGAAGTTGGTTGCCACTCCTTACCCGTCTAGGCTCGCTTTCCTTTTTGATCATTGCTGGCCTTCTTTTATTCTGGTCCCTACGTCAGCGACGTGCCAATTCACCCACCAAAGATTCAAATTCCTCCGCCTAATCTATGACGACTCAAAAACCGAATATCCTCTGGTATTGTACTGACCAACAGCGCTTTGACACAATCGGGGCACTCGGTAATTCGCATGCACAGACTCCGACCATTGACGCCCTTGTCAAAGGCGGCACTGCTTTCACTCACACCTACTGCCAAAGCCCCATTTGCACCCCCAGCCGAACGAGTTTTATGACCGGCCTCTACCCCACTCGCGCGCACAACACGCGCAATGGCAACGAGTCATTCAAAGGCCACCCGCCCCTCATCAGCAAGCTGGTCGCCGAAGCCGGCTACCATTGTGGACTCATCGGAAAATTTCACCTGCAAAGCTCCGGCAAACGCACCGAGCCAAGACTCGATGACGGTTTCACTTTCTGGAAATTCAGCCACGCTCCCCGCGATGATTGGAAAGAAGGACATGACTATGCCGATTGGGTCAAAGCAAAGGGAGGCGATCTCGATGCTATGCGTGAGAGTGAAGAACGTGTTTCCGCCGAATTTCACCAGACTACTTGGGCCACCGAGCGCGCTCTGGAATTTCTCGATGAAGCCCAGGCCATCGACAAACCATGGATGCTCAACATCAATCCCTACGATCCACACCCTCCTTTCATTCCGCCGAAGGAATACGCCGATAAATTCGACCCCAAAAATATGCCCGGCCCGCATTTTCGCGAGTCTGATCTTGCTGCACAGGCCAAGCTTGCACCCGTCGATTTTCAGACCGAAGCGCTGACTCCAAAGGAGCGAGGAGCAAAGAAACTCCAGGCTCTTTACTACGCCATGATCGCCCTCATCGACGATCAATTAGCACGCATCATTCAGCGACTCGACGAAACCGGCCAACGCGAAAACACCATCATCATATTCACCAGTGACCACGGAGAATCACTCGGTGATCATGGTCTCCTGCTCAAAGGATGCCGATTCTACGACGGCCTAGTCCGCGTACCGCTCATTTTCAACTGCCCGGACTCGATCGCCGCCAACGTGCAAAGTGATGCCCTTGTCGAACTTCTCGATATGAGCGCGACCATTTTGGATTTTTCTGGCATAGAACTTCCCGAGTATTTTCAAGGCATGAGCCTACGGCCTATCTTGAGTGGTGATGCGCCGACCGATTACCATCGCCATAGCATTCGTTCCGAATACTTCGACGCCCTCGCGAAAGAATTCTGTAATGGCAACGCATCCTTCGCCACGATGTATCGCACCAAAAAATACAAGCTGGTCGTCTATCATCGCAACGGTCTGGGCGAGCTCTTTAATCTGGAAACCGATCCCAATGAATTCGAAAACCTCTGGGACGATCCAGTCTCTGCCGAAATCAAAAACCGGCTCATCCTGGAAAGCTTCAATGACCATGTCATGAAGACCACTGATGTCGGCAGCCGGAGAATTGCTCCGATGTGAAATCGTCAGCTTAAAACGATTATTCCCCGATCGTGAAGTGGACACAATCAACGAATGCCCGGGAGCACTCTGATAAATTTCGAGTTGCCAATCGCAAAGGCAGAAAAGAGCTAAAACCTCCACGTCCAACCCACCTTGGCCACCGCCTCCCTCCCCGAGCTTTCATAGCGCCGCTCCGGGCCCACTTTAGTCAGGATTTGATTCACCACAAAGTAAACACTACTTCCCGGTTTCACCGTCCACCTCAGCCGCCCATTGATTCCGATTTTCTCCGATAAATTGTCATACTGTAAATCGGTCGTCAGAAGCAGTTCCGTTGTCGGTGTCCACTGCACCGCACCATTCACCACGAAGGTTTCAAAATCCCCTCCAGGCAGCTGATGCCAGTCATTGCTCGCCGAAACGCGGGCAGCCCATTGCGGGTTCGGCTTCCAAAACATCTCCAGATCAACCCCCTGCCTCTGCCCTCCCAGATATTCCCCTGCGCTCACTTTGAACGCGGACCCCCACCTCCAAGACGAAGGCGTGCGAAACCCACCAAACACACGCGTGTGACGATAATCGTCCACCGGAATAATCACTTCATCTGAGATCTCAAAATCTTTGAGGAAGCGCTCGCGCTCATGAACGATACCCAAATTATACTTGCCTCCGCCCTTCCTCTCAAAAGTCACGTCAAATTCAAACTCCTCCGATAAAACCTGCCACTCCAAATCAGCATCAAAGCCCGCCGAAAAATCAAAATCGATCTCGTTCCAATCGCCCCCATCCGGCTCAAATTCATACGAGAAAAACGAAGTGCCCTCGTAGATCCCCGGCCTCCTCACAAATCCCATCGCGGGATCCAAATCCTCACCCACTCTCTGCAGTCCAACCCGCATATAAAGAGGGTTATTCGGATAGATCGCCGTCAACCCCCATCCGTAATCATCCACACCGTCGCTGTCCGTCTGCATCAACCAGCCCATCAACTCTCCCGTTTTTTCCTCTCTCCCCAGATAGCTACTATCCTTCAGATGAAAATCCAAACCATAGGTGCGTGCCGATCCATTGCCCCGAGGATCACCATCCGTCACAATCGCTCCCACCTGAGACTCCCCGAACAAATCATAGGTCACCCGGCCCGCAAATACTTCATCAGCTTCCAACACCCCCTTTCCTTCCAATCCCACTCCGAGCAAACCGAGATTCCACTTCCCCACTTTTCCGGTCAACTTCCCACCCATTTCAATTGGAACGCGCTCCCCGTTTTCCGATAGTCCAATCGTCCGTGAATGAAAAGGAAGCGGGCTTTTCCGGATACCACCAAAGCGAAAGTAACGCGCGTCCTCTAGGAAAAAGGCGCGCTTTTCAGGGAAGAAAAGAGGAAATCTCGTGGTGTTCACCACCCGCTTATCCACCTCCGTGTCGGCAAAATCCGTCTGCCAACTCAGGGTCGTCGTCAATGATGGCGTAACCCGAAAAAAGGCATCAATCGACGGTTCAATTTCAAACGAATTCGAACCACCCGTTTCCTCCCTCCAACGCGCTACCATTGCAGGCCGGACATCCAATCCCAGCCCAGTCTTCAAATCCCGCATCCCAGTGATACGCCCGGCCCCCTCCAATGCATAAAGTGATTTTTTCCGCGTAGGCGAAGCCCAGCGTAACTTCTCTTCCTTCCGCCGAATCACGCGCTCAACATTAAATCCCCAGCTCTCCTGATTCGGCTCGAAGGCAATACTTCGAAACGGAATCTCAACCTCCGCCACCCAGCCCTCCGCAGTCACCCGCGTCCTGGCATCCCAAATACAATCCCACTCCATCTCCGGACGATTTCCCGCACGAACAATTCCATCCCCTCTCGACCCCCCCGCTGCAATCCCAAAAAAATATCCCTCAGTTCCCCGCGCAAACGGATCGATCACGATTCTAAGTCGATCGTCACCCGAACCCGTGGAATCTCTCCGCCGGTCCCTTGCCAAAACCCCCGCCGGTGTTCGATCAAAACACCTCACCCCCAGGTATAAAGCTTCATCCGTGCGCATCACCAAAACTTCCGTCCGCTCCGATGCTTCTTTCCCTTCGCGGGGCTCCACCTGCCCAAAATTCCTAATCTTCTTCGCCAGCGCCCATTCCTCCTCATTCAAAACTCCGTCAATCACCGGCTTTCCGTCAACCTGCTGAACCGCCACCGAAGGTTGCGGCTCTCCGGCCCAGGCATTCTTCGAACAGCTCATCAACACCATAAAGACCACAGCGATTGCCCGTTTCATCCGCAGTCCTACGGACATATTAGTCAATAATATCAACCTATCACTTAAACTCACCCGCAAAAGAAACCAGATTGAGTCAATCACCCGGAATAGGCCGCAAATAGAAAGCAATAAATCGTTGTTTGGATACGAGCGCTCTTCGGCGTAGTCTGTGACTCAATGCCGATAGACTATCTCAAAACCGGGCGCCGCTGGCTTGCCCTTATTCCAGTCGCGATCATTTTAATTTCGATCGCTGTTTGGTTCGCCACGCGAGAAACTCTCCCCAAAACAATCCGGATTGCCACCGCAAACAAAGGGGGCCTCTATCACGAATTTGGCAAGGCACTTGAAAGGGCACTTGAGAAAAATACTGGGTGCGATGTCATCATCATCGAAACAGAAGGTTCAGGGGAAAATGCCAAGCTTTTAAGTGAGGGCAAAGTAGATCTTGCCATCATCCAAAGCGGCTCCCGAAAGATTGATAATTTCTCGGTGATTGCTCCACTTTACCCTGAAGTGGTGCATGTCGTAGCCCGTACCGATTCCTCCATTCAGTCTATTTATGGCCTCAAATCCCACCGGGTTATTATCGGTCCTGAAGGATCCGGAATGCAATCCAGCGCGCTGAGAATTTTGAAGCATTATGGCATCGCAAAGGACATCATCACCACTAATGATGTCTATTTTAAGGACCTCCTAAAGCACGAAACAATTGAAGCGGCCATCGTCACCACCGGCTTGATGAACCGCGACCTCCAGAGCATGCTCGCGAGTGGCCACTTCCAGTTACTCTCAGTTGAGAGTTCGGAAGCCATCGTGACCAAGGATCCCGTTTTCCATCTCAGCGAGATTCCTCGCGGACTCTACCGCGAGGGACCTTCGATCCCACCCGAGAGCATTCCATCGGTAGCCACAACAGCTTTGCTTGTCGTCCAGGAGGGCGAGAACGAACTCCTCATCGAAAAGACCCTTGAAGCGGTTTACGACGGGGGATTAGCGCTCAAATTTCCAACCATGATTTCGAAAGGAGACGCCCTTAAAAAGTCGCCTCTAGCCCTCAACCTCGAATCTCGGACCTTTTTCAATCCGCCTGATCACATCAGTCAAATTGCTAATATGATCGAAACCTTAGTAGCATTCAAAGAACTATCAGTAGCCGTAGCCGCTGGATTTTATCTCCTCTGGACCCGCAGAAAGAAGAAACGGGAAGACCAACAAGCGAAAATGATCCAGAAGCAAAAAGACAAGTTGGACATCTTCCTCAATAACACCCTTGAGGTGGAGCGTGCTCAAATGGAAACCACTGATATTGATACGCTTAAAAACTATCTGGATCGGGTCACCGAGATTAAATTGGAAGCCCTCACTCGCTTCACCCACGAAGAGCTCCGAAGCGATCAGTCATTCTCAATCTTCCTCCTTCAATGCGGAAACTTGATCAGCAAAATCCAGATGAAAATCCAAAATTGTTCGCAGCAACCACGACCTTAGGCACCACACTTCACGGGCTCGCAATGCTCTAAGTCTGTCGACAATCTCCGCCCAGAAATCGCGTCATCTCCAGGCCTTACTTACCGGAAGGCTTTACCGCCGGCACCACCAACTTCCGCGCCCAGATATTCCGAAAGCGAACCGGGTTGCCATGATCTTGAAGCGAGAGGCCCCCTGCCTTCGCCTTACCACCTTCTTGCACTGCGAACTGCGTCACGATGCCATTGTGTAATACAGTAATCGATCCTGGTTGAATCATTTTGCCGTCGGCGCTCTTCTTCTCCCGAATGCAAATGACATCGTAAGTCTGCCACTTGCCCGGCCCACGACTGGCGTTCACCAAGGTAACACTTTTTTGATAAAGCGAGGAAGCCTGGCCATCGGGATAGGTATCATTTTGGAAGGAATCGAGCACCTGCACTTCGGGATATCCTCCAATGAAAACTCCGCTGTTGCCCCGCCCCTGACTATTCCCCTTCACCTCTGCCGGAGTACACCATTCAATGTGCCACTGGCAGTCTCCCTCGATCTGATTGCGGGTTTGGATCGCTCCAGTTCCTCGCGCCACCTCCATAAAGCCATCTTTCACCTGCCACTGCGCGCCAGCATTTCCGTCCTTTCCCTGGCCCTTCCATTTCAAAAGATCACTCCCATCAAAAAAGACGATAGCGTCGGATGGTACTGCCCCGGGTTTGGCATCGGTAGTGTGACCTGGAGGTGTCACAACTGCCGGGCGTTCATTTTTGACCTGTTCCTTGTTCCAACGCCCAGCGTCGGAGACAGCAACTTGAGCTTGGAGGGGGGACAGGTTAACAAAAAAAGGAGTCAAAGCGAAAAGGCGGTATTTCATGGAACAATGGATTTAAATAGAAATGATCATTTTGACCATTCATAACTACGCCCAATTCAGCTCATGCTTTCAAGATCACTTTTGGGATTACCGACTTCCCCTAAAGTCGTCTTAATTACGATTAACTATTCCAAACTCATCGAATCGAAATAAATCATCGCCATGTTCACTCGCTTCCTTTTCTTCCTATTCCTCGTTCAGAGTTCGTGTTCACTGCTCGCTAAGCAACGTTCAAAAAAGCCCAATATCCTTTTTATTGCTATTGACGACCTTCGCCCCGAGCTCGGTTGCTACGGTTCCAAATACGCCATCACTCCAAACATCGACAAGCTAGCCTCGCGAGGCCGTCTCTTCGAACGCGCCTACTGCCAACAACCCATTTGCCACCCCTCACGCACTTCTCTCCTGACCGGAACCCGCCCCGACACTAACGGCATCACCCACAACCGCGTTGAGTTCCGCGACCTCAATCCAGATCGACTCACCCTCCCCCGGCACTTCCGCGACCATGGATACCAGTGCTACAACTACGGTAAAATCTTCCATCGCCCCAACGCCGACATCGAACAATCATGGTCCGGAAAGCCCAAACTTAGCCGTCTCAAGCTTCCCCAACCCGTCGGCTTTGCCCTCCCCGAAAACATCAAACGACGCAATGAACAATTTAACGCGATGTTCGCGAAATACGGCGAAGCGGCGAAACGCGGCCTTTCCTCCGGACCGGCCTACGAATCAGCCGATGTCCCGGACACTGCTTACCGTGACGGTCATAATACCGCTGGAGCAATCGCCCACCTCAAGGAATTTGGAAAGACACCAAACAAACCTTTCTTCCTCGCCCTTGGACTTTACAAGCCGCACCTGAACTTCGTGGCTCCCAAAAAATATTGGGACCTCTACGACCCGAAGAAACTCCCGGCCGGCACCTACACTCCACGCCCAAAAAATGGTGCTTCCATGGGACTCCACGCCTCCTTCGAACTCCGTGTCCGACAAGGTATTCCCAAATCTGGCGAGATCGATGAAGACCTTTCCCGCACTCTCTTCCACGCCTATCTCGCCTGCACCTCCTACATCGATGCCCAGGTTGGCCTGACGCTTGACGCCCTGAAAGAGACCGGCCTCGACAAGAATACCATCGTCGTTTTCTGGGGCGACCATGGCTGGCATCTTGGCGACATGGGTGTTTGGGGAAAGGCTACCAACTACGAAATCGCCACCCGTGTTCCCTTCATCATTCACACGCCGGATATGGCCAAGCCCGGGACAAAATCAAAAGGCATCGTAGAACTTCTCGATATCTTCCCCACTCTTTGTGAATTAACTAGTCTTCCCAAACCAAAAGGTCTCGAAGGGACGTCCATTGTTCCTCTCCTGAAGAATCCTAGGGCCGTCTGGGATGAAGTCGCCCTCACCCAATACCCCAACCCCGCCCTCCGCGAGTGGGCCGCTAATCCACTTTCAAAAGAGATGCGTGAAACCTTCTTCGGTCCTCTTATAAAAGAAGTCGAAGGGCGCATCAAAAATCAGATGGGCGAAAAATGGAACCGCGACCTCTTCGAACACCACCTCATGGCCTACGCGCTCCGCACCAACTGCTACCGCTATATTGAATGGCGCGATTATCGTGACCCTAAGTCAGAGCCCATTTTCACTGAGCTCTACGACCACAAAAACGATCCGAAGGAAACTAAGAATATTTCCGCCGAGAGTCCCAGCATCACCCTCCGACTCGGAAAGAAAATGCGGACAATAATAAAAAGAAAGTAGATTTTCGTTTTAAAGCTCAAACCTTCGCGCTCACTCAAAATTCAAGCTTATCCACTTGTCTCCTCTTTTCTATCTGTGCTCAGAGCGCCCCGTTGATGATACGGTTTTGAGTAATGAAGCCCTGGGATTGGCTCTATTCCGTTAGATCCTAAAAATTTTGGACCTTCCGAGCGGGGTCGAACGTGGAATGAGTAAAAGTAGCGTTTTATCGATGGAACTTCCGCGAAAAATCAGGTGAGATTGCAAGATGCGATCGTTCCTGCTCACTGCATTCGCCATTTTGCCACTCCATGCCGAGTGGATTGAACTCTTCGACGGAAAATCAACCAAAGATTGGACTCCACGCGCCGAAATCGAGCAATTCGAAGCCATTAACGGCGAACTCCACCTTCTCTCGAGGACCAATGTATGGGTCACCTCCAAGATTGAAATGAGTGATTTCGAAGCCGAACTCGAGGTTTTTCTTCCCAAGGAACCAGGGTTCAATTCCGGCCTCGCATTTCGGTGCTCGGGAGCAAAAGGAAAACCGAAAGGTTATCAAATCGAGATTGATCGTAAAGCTCCCGGCGGAATTTATGGAATTGGGCTTGGTGGCTGGCTCACAAAGAAGAAAGGAACGCTTAAAGAAGGCCAGTGGAATCACTTCCGCGTCATCGCTCAAGGCAATCGTATTGAGACCTTCGTGAATGGCAACCCCGTCGCCGACATTCGTGAGGAAAAGCAACTCAAGGGCTACTTTGGAATTCAGCATCACGGCAAAGGTGGCGTTGTGAAATTTCGTAAAATTCGCGTCCGTAAGCTCGACTCTAAAACCTCATCTCTTGAGCGCCCCAACATCCTCTGGATCGTCGCCGAGGATCTCAGTCCCGCTCTCGGTTGCTACGGACACCCCAATGCAAGCACTCCAAATCTTGATGCCTTCGCCAAGGAGAGTGTTCTTTTCACCCACGCCTTTGCAGCCTACCCGGTTTGCTCTCCCTCACGTTCCTGCCTCATCACCGGAATGTATCCTTCCACGACTGGAACCGGGCAAATGCGCTCTGCCTTCCCGCTCCCCCGCGGAGTAATAGGTTTCCCGCAATATCTTCGCGAAGCTGGTTACCACACGACGAACAACGTCAAAACTGACTACAACTCCGCAGATGCAGGACGACTCACCAAAAATTCGTGGGTTGAATCAAACTCGACGGCTCACTGGCGGACTCGCAAAAAGGGCCAGCCTTTCTTTGCGGTATTTAACGACATGACCACCCACCAATCGCGCACCATGGTCTGGCCTCACCCGGTATTCAAAAAGGAGATCCAAGCGGAGCTTTCTCCCGACGAAATACACAACCCGGACAAAGTTCGAGTCCCCTCTTATTATCCCAATACTTCCTTAATCCGACGAGAACTCGCCCGTTTCCATGACTGTGTCACTCTAATGGACCGCAATGCCGGAAGTATTCTCGCTGAGCTGGAAAAAGACAAGCTAACCGAAGACACCATCGTTTTCTTTTATTCTGACCACGGCTCCGGGATGCCACGTCACAAGCGACTTCTTACCGACTCTGGAATGCGGGTTCCCCTCATGGTTAGAGTGCCAAAAAAATGGCAGCACCTCGTTCCCGGGTCGGGAGATCCCGGCAGCAAAACTGATAAGTTGGTTTCCTTTGTCGACTTCGCGCCCACCGTGCTCGCGCTTTGTGGGATCGATGCACCGACCTACATGCAGGGACACAACTTCCTCGATCAAAAAAACAAACGTGGGTGGGTTTATGGGGCCCGTGACCGGGTCGACGAAGTCTTCGACTGCTCCCGCTCGGTCCGTAACGACCGCTGGCTTTACATTCGAAACTACCACCCATCTCTCGGTTGGAACCAGCCTTCGGTTTTCTCAGACTTGGGTGAAATTCGGAATGAAATTACCAATTATTCGCTCAAGACTGGGATGCGCCTTTCAAGCGAACAAGCTCACTATCTCTCACCACGGCGGGCCCCGATTGAGTTTTATGATTGCGTCGCTGATCCTAAGAACACCCGTAATCTTGCTCTAGAAGAAATGAGCAACACTCAGCGGGTTTCGCTCGAAAAAGCCCAGCGAGCTTTCCAAAGAATTCGCAAGCAAACTCGGGACGTAGGGTGCCTACCTGAAGGGGTCATGGCTGATTTGGTTAAGAAGAATGGAGAAGCCATTGCCGACCTTGCTCGGAACGGAAAGCTCAATCTTGATCGAATCTGGAATGTCGCCGATACCGTTGGAAGAGACGCCGAATCCGCCCTCAAATTTCTCAGGGCTGACGATCCCTCAATCAATTTTTGGGTTATCACCGCCCTCAAAGCCTCTCGGCCAAATGATAAACATAAAGATGATGCCTCCCGCTACGTCGGGCAGAAAAGTAAGGTCGACGCCAGTATCGAAGCTGCGGGTTGGTTGGCCGCAGAAAGTCGCTACTCGAAAAAAGCCATCGAGGTGCTCATCAATGAACTAGAAAACCCAAGCTGGCCTGTCGCACTCCGTGCCTGCCGCGCGATCGAACTCCTTGGTTTGCAAGCCAAGGAAGCTGTGCCCACAATGAAAAAAATCTACTCCCTAAACCGCCACAAGAAAGGCGACGCCGCACTCTTCCTAGCCTTCTCATCTGGCGCCTTTCTCGAAAAGCTCGGCGAGAAAACGAAACCTTGGGACTTTACTCCGAAGCGATGAAGATCTTCCCCCTTTGGGGCAGGAAATTGCGGCGGGTATTTACGCTAGACCGCCTCTGATCGTGCTTCTCCGCCAATGTTAACTTCGGCGATTTTGAACCAAGTCCATATCGCTTCTTCAACTAATCCGAAGGGTCCATTATTATTTTCAGGCGGTAAAAAAGGGGGCCATTTTGTTCGGGCATTCGGGTCAGGGAGCGAGTTTGCACCCCAGCTGGGTTATCCCGAACATTCGAGGTCTGCGTAAGATCGCCAACAGGAGCCCAGTTGTTCAGGTCGATCGAAGCCTCCACCACCGCGGTAAGGTGCCGGCCTTCCAAATCCAACGACTCGACCAAGACAAAGGAGTGAGAACCGTCCGGGAGATAATCAATCGTCATCGGTCCTGGCCCCGTGCTCGCATCACTCGGGTCAGAACCAGCAAAATATTCTTCGAGATTGGAAAGTCCATCGTTGTCCGGATCATCAGAAAATCCCGAAAGTGAGATCCCTGCACCCTCAAGCCAATCGTCAAACTTTTCAGCCGGACTCAGATCTTTCCAGTCGATGGCAGGGTCGATGATGGCCTGAATTTCCGCGGCACGATCACTGATCCTCGAACCGTAACCATTGGTCTGGCGGTAGAAGCGGATATCAGATGGATTCTCAGATTCACCAACAACCGGGATCAAATTCCAACCAGAATCGTCGCTACCGATGGAGAGGCCTCCGGCATCATAAAAAACCCCGTTGAAGCGATTTTCATTTGAGGGAATCGCGGCTGACGAATAGGAGGCATCCACCGAAAAGGTAACTGCAGCCAACTTCCAGATTGGGCCATCTTTGATGAACCACCCACCACCCGAATCGCGGGGAGAGACAATCGCCTCATCTTGGCCCAAGACATCTGAAAAATCGAAATGTAGAAGTTCATTACCTTCGACATCTACAGAACCGCCCACCTCATTACGACCCCATCGAGATTTTTGAGTCGCATAAGCCCCCCACTTCCATCCCCTTCCTACCACTTCTTCGTCGCGATCAATGCCCCGCCCGTGAACGACCATCTCTTTGCCGACCTCATCGGACTTCGTGTAGAGCAACGCATAGTCATCGAAAGTTTCCCAAATTTCAAAAACCCGTAGATCAGAATCCCCAATTCTCACCGGAGTTCCTTTCACCGCAAACGTCTTGAGTTCAACCCCATTAAAAAAGGCCTGCTGTGTCACCTGCTCCTGACTAGCGCCCAGATGGTTGGCGGTGATAAAATGCTTGGGAGAAATAATGGTGGCATGCGAGGTTAAATATCTCAGCTGATGCTGCCAACCACTCCCCGCATAATCGCCAGCCGGCGCGGTGCGTGTATTCGCAGCAGGACTTAAACCATCTCGGAATATCAACCCACTTGCCGGAAGTCCGGCAAGAGCCCATAGCAAAATGTATCTCACTGCAAAATAAGATAGCCCTAATTCACTTTTTTGTCGCCCTGAAATTAAATAATACACCCTAGCCAAATAACTCCGGATCCTGAGTTTGTTGGGCAAGGTAGCCCGAATCTTCGCTAAATTCCCCAGCATCAATTGCCTCATGTACCAACGCATCACAACGTTCATTGAGTGCGTTGCCGGCGTGTCCCTTAACCCACTTCCAAGCTATGCTGTGCCCCCCAACATCTTGATCGAGCTTTTTCCAAAGATCACGATTCAGCACCGGCTTCTTATCCGATTTAATCCACCCGCGTTTCTTCCAACCGCCCAGCCATCCTTTCGTCATGGCGTCGACGAGATACTTAGAATCCGAGTACAAAGTGATCGCGCACGGCTCCTTAAGAATTCCTAGCGCCGCGATTGCCGCCATAAGCTCCATGCGATTATTAGTGGTATGATCAAATGCCCCTTTCAACTCCTTACAATGCTGACCAAAAATGACGATCGCCCCAAATCCTCCCGGCCCCGGATTTCCACGGGCCCCGCCGTCGGTGTAAATTTCAACCCTTTTCATAAAGCGGCAATCTTAGTCTCACACATCTTACTCACAGCTTCAAAATCCTCCTGCGACAAAAAAGCCGACTTCGGTAAAATGAAATACTGGTCCTTCTGCAGATAAAGTAAAATTCCCTTTGGAGACAAATAGCGATCTTCAAATTCGCGCCACTTCAGGGTCTTCTCATGCCCCTTCGATTCCTGATGGACCTTCTTATCGGAAAAGGTCCAATTGAGCATCTGCCCGGCCTCCGGGGACGACTTGGCGCTATGAATAAGGCGGTATTGCCAGAAGGTTTTCCGCATAAAGAGCAAAGGTCCAACAAGAATGCAGAGAAAGCCAAAAGTCCGCTCACCAAGGGAGAGAAGAAGCGCTCCGATCGGAACCAAAATGAGATAAAAATATCGGAACATCAGGAAAATTGGATGTCGGTTTCGCATATGCATCGCCGAACCCAACTTTAGGGTCTTGACGTCAAATCGGCTCGTCGCTTGATACTGGCTCATCTACTCCGCCAGCCATAGCGCCTTCCTTTGCGCTGGACAAGACTGTGATCTCCATGACTTTGTAAAGGAGATGAAGAAATTCCTTCCAAGATTATTATTATCGTTGATGGCAACCGGCGCCACGCTTACCGCACAAGAGGCTTGGATCCTCGAAATGCCCAACAAATACAGTGACTACCTCATCAAGAAATCAGTCGAAGAAGAGCATGACACCGTCGCTGGAATCATCGAGAAACTACCCGGTCTTGTCACAAAGAAACAAATCCGCGAAGTCGACTTAATCAAATGGAACGCCGAGGGAGGAAAAATTAATCAAAAGCGGGAAATTAACGATGGCGGACGCATCTTCAAAGCCGGAGCACGTTATTACTCAATCAGCGGACAAAAACCGGATTTTCGGAAAATTAAAATTACTGACGTTCCCACCAAGCGAAACCTCGAACTGAGCACTTACGGATTTCTTCCACGGGCCTGGACTCCCACCTTCGCCCACCGCAAAGGTAATCTCACTCTCCTTGTTTTAGAACGTGATACCGATTCACCCACTGCCACCGTTTCTCTTAAGAACATGCGGCAAATCGAATTCGACGCTGGCGAAGCGAAAGAAAGTGTCTCTTGGTATTCGGCCGACCCACTCGACACCAAAGAACTTTCCTACTCATCCGCAATTGCTTTGGCGGCGAACCCCAAGGTTGAGTTCATGACCAGAATTTTCTCGGAGGTGAAAAAAGATGGTGATTCCCTCCTTCGGATCGAAGCCAGCAGTGGCAGTCCGACAGCCACCGAATCAATCGCGCTCCACCACAACGAAGCAAAGTTTCAAGGACACAGCGAAACCACCGGCCCTCTCAAAAAGGAAACAATCAAAGTCAGCGATAAATCCTACACCAAAGAAGGCGAAGTTGGAGCCTGGACGCTCAATCTTACGAGCGGTGAATAGGCCCGTAAGAAGCCCTCATAAATTGTAAAATGAAAATCCCGGAACGAGTTCCCACTTCGGGGGTTTTCTTTTAAAGAACTAGCAAATCGTTTCTAGCGTTCCTCAATCGGAACGACTTTGGAAAGCTCGGTCGGCCCAACATACTTAGTGAGCGGGCGGTAGAGGCGGTTATCTTCGAGTTGCTCAAGAACCTGTGCGGTCCAACCGGCCATACGGGAAATCGCAAAGATCGGTGTGAAGAGATCGGTCGGAATATCGAGAGAGTAATAAACGGTCGCAGAGTAGAAATCGACGTTCGCATTCAACCCCTTGCGCTCACGCATCATAGTTGCAATGCGCTCGGACATATCGATCCATTTCGTCTCACCGAGTTCCTCGGTGAGCTTGATCGCCATCCTCTGAAGATGGGGAGCGCGCGGGTCGAGAACCTTGTAGACACGGTGGCCGATCCCCATGATCTTTTTCTTATTCTCTAGGCAATCTTCCACATAGGCATCGACCTTATCGAGGCTTCCGATTTCCTGCAGCATCTTGATTACGCCTTCGTTCGCGCCTCCGTGGAGAGGTCCTTTAAGCGTTCCAACGGCGGAGGTCATCGCAGAGTAGAAGTCGGATAGGGTTGCTACAGTCACGCGAGCCGAGAAGGTCGAAGCGTTCATGCCGTGATCGGCGTGAAGAATGTAAGCGATATCGAGAGTCTTCGTAGCGGCCTCGGAAGGCTCTTCACCGTTGATGAGATAGAGGAAGTGCCCGGCTTCGGAAAGATCATCGCGCACAGGCAGAAGGTCCAATCCCTGACGAGCACGGTGGTAATAGGCCACAATAACTGGAGTTTGGGCGCAAAGGGAAATGGCCACTTCGCGGTTGGCAGCCTGGTCCGGTTCACCAATTCCGGCACGCTTATCAAAAAGTCCCAACATGGAAACTCCGGTCCGGAGCACGTCCATTGGGTTCGCGTCTTTCGGCGCGGCTTTCAGGAAATCAATGACGCCTTGGGGAATCTCGCGATTTTTCCGGAGAGACTTCTCAAAATCGGCTAGCTCACTGGTGTTCGGTAATTTACCGAAGTGAAGAAGATAAGTGGTCTCCTCGAAACTGCAGTTCTCAACCAACTCATCGATGGAATAACCTAGGTAAGAAAGACGGCCATCGAGACCTTCGACGTTTGAAAGTGCGGATTCATTGGCAATAACTCCTTCGAGACCTTTGGCGTAATCAGACATAAAAAATAGAAATGGTGAAAGTTAGGGATACAGAGCAATAGTGCCACCACCAATAGTTCGCAAGGGTTTCCCGCAAAGATTGTTTGAGTTTTTTAGTTAGAGAAAATTAACTGTCTTCCCAAGATGCCGATGACAAAAAAACACACGATCCTCGCCCTAGAAACGAGTGTCGCCCAAGCTACCATGATTCTGGCCAATGCAAGCGGCATTCTTTCCCAGAAATCGTTTCGAAGCGAACGCTCTCAGGAATGTGATCTCTTCACTCCTCTGCAAAATCTGCTAAGCGAACTACCCTCCGATGAAAAACTCTCCGCCGTGGTCGTCGGTATCGGCCCAGGATCTTACAACGGGGCGCGCGTTGGTATCGCAGCGGCTCAGGCCATTGCACAAGTCCACGGGTGCCGGGTCGCTGGTCTCTGCTCATTCGAGGGAGTCCCCGAGGCGTTCGTTAACGAAACGATCTGGGCCTTGGGAGATGCGAGGCGGGATTCCTATTTTCTCATGCCGATCCAGAATGGTCAGGCTCAAATCCCGCCCAAGCTCCTAGAGGAAGAAGAATTTTCTAGACTACTAGCTCAGTGCGAAGGGCCCAAAGTAACATTTGAATCACCCGAGCGCCTTCCGGAAAATGTCGATTGCCTCGAAAGTCATTCAACCGCCGAAGGGCTACTCAAGTCCTGGCTCGCCCGCTCGCCGGAAGAGCAAGAAAATCTCCTAAACCTGCCAGTCGAAGCCTTTTACCTTCGCCCACCACACATCACGAAATCCAAGAAAGGCTAGACAGCCTAAGTTGCCATCAGGGCGAAGAATAGGTTGACCCTGAAATCAGGCCGAACCCCTAGGCACAAATTCTGATCGTAGCCGCACGGCTTAACGAATTCATTCGTAACCAAGCCTCCTATCTTGTAAGAAACTAAGGGAATCGATGATGAAATCAAAAATATACATCCCTCTCCTTCTCCTGCTGGCCGTAGTTTTCGTGATCGTTTACCGGGAGTGGAGCGAGCCGGAGGAACAAAACGTCGAGTGGGTCGAAAAGGGTCGTTGGTTCAAGGGGAACACGCACACCCATTCCTTGTGGAGCGATGGAAATGACCTTCCGGAAATGATCGTCGATTGGTATAAAAAGGAAGGCTACGATTTCCTCGCTCTCTCCGATCATAATACACTTAGCCGCGGCCAGAAGTGGATGCCCGTAAACCAAGTCGAGAAACGCCGCCAGAAAGGAGATAGCGGAACGTTGGCCAAATACCTCGAGCGCTTCGGCAAAGACTGGGTGGAACTTCGAGGCGAGCCCGGAAGCGAAGAGGTCCGCTTAAAAACTCTTGAGGAAATTCGCCCCCACTTTGAGGACGATGGCGATTTTCTTCTCATCGAAGCCGAAGAGATCACCGATAAATTTCGGCAATATCACATTCACATCAACGCCATTAATTTGGGCGAGGTCATAAAACCGCAGAGAGGCGACTCCGTGGTCGAGACAATGCGGAATAATTTGCGAGCGGTCAAAGAGCAGTCGGAACGGCTGGGCCGTCCCATTCTCACCCACCTCAATCACCCTAACTTCCATTGGTCTGTCACTCCGCAGCAGCTGGCCGAAGTGGTGGAAGAACAATTCTTCGAAGTTTACAACGGCCACCCAGGAATCAATCACCTTGGCGACACAGATCACCCAAGTGACGAAGCAATCTGGGACATCGCAAACACTCTGCGCATGCTCGTGCACGATGCTCCCCCGCTCTTCGGAGTGGCCACCGACGACTCCCACTATTACCACGGTGGAAACGTATCCCCGGGTCGGGGTTGGGTCATGGTTTGGGCTGAGGAATTGGACGCCAATCAATTGGTGAAATCAATGGAGCGGGGAGAATTTTATGCCTCGACCGGCGTCGTGCTAAAGGAGGTGAAATACGACCAGGGATCCCGAAAACATCTCATCGAGGTCACTCCCGCGGAAGGGGTGGATTTTGAAACCCAATTTATCGGAACCCGTCGCAGCACTCCGGACACGACCGGTGAGGTTTTTGCAACCGTCTCCGGCACCACTGCAGAGTATCAACTCAGCGGAGATGAACTTTATGTTCGTGCAGTCATCACCTCCACTCGCGAGCACCCAAACCCATCTTACTCCGATCAAAAGGAACAAGCGTGGACCCAACCAATCGGTTGGCGGAAGTAAACGCAAAATTTCAAGTCCTCCGCTTCCAGCGTTTCGACTTCATCTCGAACCGCTCGAGCGTTCCCTCCGGAACTTCTTCAACGGGAATCCTGAGACTGAAGACCTCCTGCAGGCGCCCTTCCAACTCCTTCGCTCCCGAACCCTCCACGCGAATGAGAACTTCCGCCATAGAATTTGCCTCCTCGATTAAAACTTCGTATTCCGCGATTCCTTCCACCGAACGCACCACCTCCTCAACGGCACCTGGATAGAGATTCACTCCACGAACTACCACCATATCATCAACTCGCCCGATGATGCCTCCCTTGAGCGCAAAATCATTGTCCGGCTGCACCAAATCACCCGTGCGATAACGTAAGAGCGGCGAACCATGGCGCCCCAGCGTGGTAAGGACCAATTCGCCAATCCCTTGATCATCCTGGTTAATGACTTCACAAAAGTAAGCTTCATGTCGCACCAGCAATCGACTGGGATCTGCAGTATCCCCCACTGTCACCGGCCCAATTTCAGTCATACCATGGTGATCGATCACCTCGGCATTCCACGCTTTGGAAAGCCGATTACGAACCTTAGGTAAGCTTCCGCCGGGCTCACCTGCCACAATGATTTTTTCAACGCCAAGGCTTCGCGCATCGTCCGCAACTTCGGCCAAGCGAAGTCCGTAAGTTGGCGTGCAACAAAGGATTTCAGGACGCAATCGCTCCATCATCTTAAGGCGATTTTCGCTGGAAAGCCCACCCGCTGGAATAGCACGAATTCCAAGTCCGACAGCCGATTCGAAACCCGCCCAAAATCCTAAAAACGGCCCAAAAGAAAAAGGAAAAAAGGCGGCCTGCCCGGGAGTCACGCCAGCCTTTTCCCAGACCCACGCCCAGTTTTCGCAAAGCCACTCCCAGCCCGCTTTATCATCAAGCCAAATCATCGGCTGCCCGCTGGTCCCGCTGGTCTGATGGAAACGATGATAACTTTCCAGTGGGTAGGTCAGATTGCTTCCGTATGGTGGATGGAGTTTTTGATCCGCCGCCAACTCCGCCTTGGTGGTAAGAGGCACCTTAGCCGAATATTCCTCAAGTGAAGATGCCGAACTTAGTCCTCCCAGCTTTTTCTGGTAAAATGGATTAGTCGAAAGCGCCGAAAGCAGGCTGTTAATTTTCTCCAAACTCATCATTTATTTCCAGTTTCTCCGGCTCCGGTTACAAGATAAACCGCAAAGGTTCCCAACCAGTGATCGCCTTCATAATGACCGCTAATAGCATCGCGTAGACCCACCTTTTCGTGAGCCTCAGCGATCTTCAAAAGCACAGGATTTGGATCCCCTTCCAATGCACTTGCAATTCCGCGCAAGTTCCATGCCCGATTCAAATTCAAACCAACAAGATGAACCAAATGGCCATCTTTAAAATCACTCACGGTGACCGGCGTGGTGAGATTCCCCAGCTCAAAACCCGGAAAGAATTTTTCCAGCCAAGCGCGATAAGCAGAAGCGGGGAGAACCCGCCGCATGAGGTCCGCTTCATTCAGCCCGGGCGAAAAGAAATCATTTCCACTGGGTTCGTAACGGACCGGATAATCCACATCTCCAAGGTAGAACATTTTCGCCTTTTTGACCAAGAGATCCACGAAGACCTGATCTCCAGTCGCACGAGCCCAGTCCAAAAAGTGACCGAGAGCGAAGGATGATTCAGGGTGGAAGCCACATCGGATTGGCCAATCGAGTTTGGGGAGATAGCTCTTAGCATTCGCTACGATCGCCTCTTCGACAGGGCGATAAAAAGAAGCCCATTCCCTCCCTTGAGCATCATCAAGGGAGCGAAGTTCGATCCCCAAGCGCAAAGCCCACGCCCAACCATACATGCGTTCAAAGGAAGGATTCTTTTGCAAGTAAGCCGCCTCCTTTGCCAAGCCATCGCGGGTCAGCTTTTTGGCTAGTTCCGCTCGCACGGATTGATTCCATTCCGCCTTTGGGAAAAGCCGGACGAGACGAACCAAAGTCCAGTGCCCGTGCACCGACGAATGCCAATCGAAGTGGCCAAAAAAGACAGGCGTGAGTTGGCTAGGAGCCTTAGCATCCTCTGGAGAACGTAAAACGTTTCCCGGCTTATTAGGAAATTCCCGATTAAGCCCGGCAAGAGCGAGGTCAACGAAGCGACTGGCATCAGCTTCGGAGAGACGATTTTGCGCAGGGAGTGACATTGCGGTTAAAAAAAGGAGGCAGGCAAACTTCATTACATCAGCTCGATATTGGTAAACTTTTTAAGAGTCACCACCAACAGCCAAAAGAGAGCAGTTGTGAGTGTAGCGTTTACAAAAAGGGTAAAATAAAAGCCGTGGCCTTTGCGGAGCATCCACGGAATGACAAGAAACATCGGAAGAGTCGGCAGGACAAACCAAAAGGTATAGTAGGCATGATTAGCAATGCTTTCAATCCGAGTGGCCTGATCGGGAACCTTGCTTTCATGCCTCATCCAGATCATCGCGAGGATAGAGGTGAGCGGAAGGGCGATGAGGAGAGCTGAAAGCCGGTCGCTCAATAGCTGAAGTTTGGTCACGATAAGAATAATGACCGCTGTGAGAAAAATCTTCACCACATCCTGAGAGCTGGGCGTGAGGACTTTAAGAAGTTCGTTTTTGTCCATTGCGATGTGTCGACTTTGATCGCATTCTACCAGTTATGCAAGTTGCTCAATTCGTTCTGCCCATCCTTTGCCTCATGTCTGCCTGCTCGGCGGACCCGCCAGTTGGTCAACGTCGGCCAGCCGGACCTCGAACGCTTGAGCCTACGACTACTCCGAAGGACGGGGCGCTGAAGCTCACCGCAGCACAAAAATCATCGATTGGTCAAAAAATTTGGCAAAACGAATCAGCTGGCAAGGTCACCGGATTAACTCATTGGAATGACGGGGAGGAATTCCCATCACTCGGAATCGGGCATTTCATCTGGTATCCCAAAGGTTTCAACGGACGTTGGACCGAGACTTGGCCGGAGTTCGTCAACTACGCAACGCAGCGAGGTCTGCAGGTCCCCGCAGTTGGCCGAAACCCCAATTGCCCTTGGCCTAACAAACCTCCCTTCATGCGTGATTTCAACGGCCCACAGTTGGCCGGCCTTCGCAAATGGTTGGCGGCGAACATTACGATCCAAACCGAATTCATTGCTTACAAATCGCAGGCGGCTCTTCCCAGGATCATGCATGCCGCACCGGCCCACGAGCGGGCGCGCATCAAAGCGAATTACGACAAAGTAGCCTCAAGCGCAAATGGCGTTTATGCCTTAGTTGACTACGTCAACTTTAAGGGCGACGGAACAAACCCAACCGAGCGCTATAACAACCAAGGCTGGGGGCTAATATGGGTGCTCATGGAGATGAAGAATGTCCCGGCAGGACAAGCCGCCGCACGCGAATTTGGCGCAGCTGCCAAGAGACGACTCGATCTGCGAATTGCCAATTCTCCTCAAGAACGCGGTGAATCGCGTTGGAGACCGGGTTGGCACAACCGCTGCGATTCCTACGGCCGGGCGCTTTAAGAATCAGCCCCGCTACTTCGACTTAAGCCGCTTCAGAATTTGGGTGGCCAGTTTACCGTGCGAAGAATTAGCATCGACCGCGATGACTGCCTCAGCAGCCTTGATGGCTTCCGCCGTTTGCTTACCATGATTTAAAGCAGCAAGCTTAGGAAAAAGAGCTTTTTGAAACAGAGCTCCTTTAGGTTCAAATCTGGTAACGTAATCGTCGACCAATTTGACCACCTCATCATAGGAATCCTTGTGAAAAACCTCCTTGATGGCACGATCCAGATCCGCAAATCCCATCTCCGCAAGATGATCCTTTCGGAAGCCCAATGAATCATCGGGATCAAGTTTCGCCAGCTCTTCAAGATGTTCAGCGTTGAGGGAAGGGTCCGCACCCCGAGGAGTGCTCTTAACTAGAGCCATCAGACTCTTGGCCCTCTCGAGACCATTCTTCTGATAAGCTTCTTCGATCGATTTCAATCTCGCCACCTGATCCTTGGAACGGCGAATGACTTTGGCGGCGTGCTTTAATGGCCCATTCATGGCGGCGCCGGTTTCCCGCGCATAAACGAGGCCTTTGGAATTAAGAAAAAAGGCCGTCGGATAGCGCTCAACTCCAAAATTCTCTGCCACCACTCGGTTGGCAGCAAGCGGGGAAACCATCCCGGGGGTCTCCTTCAGAGGAACATCCAAAAGAACAGGCACGAAACGGTCCGCAATGGCCGCTTGAAACAAATCTTGGGAAAGCACGCGTTTCTTGAATTGCACACATGCCCCGGAAATCTCAGTAGATAGGAAGACCACATAGACGTCCTTCTTTTCTTCAGAAGCCTGCTTCTTGGCTTCTTTAAGATCACTGAGCCATCCCCCTTGAAGAGGGAGAATGAGCACTAAGGCAAGGGCCGATCGAAACACGGAACTATTTTCCTTTCTTAATCTTGTCGGCTTGCTTCCGGAGATCATCTGCCTGCTTTTGCAGACCAGCAGCACGCTTCTCCAGCTCGCTGATGTCGCGCTTTCGCTTTTCCATCGCTTCGTGATTTTCCACCACGTCTTTCATGGCCTGAGCTTTACGGGCTAGTTTCTCACGCTCCGTTGCGGCATTCTTCAGGACCACCTCAGCTTTTTTTGCGGCATCACGAAGCGTGTTTAAAGCCGCCTCAGCCGTGGTTATTTTCTGATCTGCTTCAGCTTTGGCTTTCTGCAAATCCTTCTCGCTGGCGATTGCTTTGACCAAATCTTCCTCTGCTTTTTTGGCATCTTTTTTCAGCTCATTGATATCAGTGACAATCGCAACTGGCTTAGAGACAATTGGTTTACGCGGCTTGGGATTCTTGGCCATTTCCTTTATTTTTGCAGCACGGGTTTTTGCCCCTTTGATCTGATCACCGAACTTGTCGGCCTGCTTGCCAAGGTCTGACTCAGGTGCAAGTTTCTTCATTGCCACAACCGCCGTTACGGCTTCGTCATACTTCTTTAAAGAGTAAAGAGCCTGAACTTCATACATCTTGATCCGCTGGGCATCCTCTCCTTTAAGATTTTCCCCATCCTTCTGGGACGCTTTCACAATGTCGTCATATTTCTTATCACGGAACATCAGGTTATAGCGTGCTTTCTCCTGTTTGAGCGCTTCTGCTTTTTTGATTTCAGCCACGTAACCGGTCTTCCCTTCTTTATCGGCCTCAGCAATAAGCGTTAACTCTGGAGCGTAATAATCGCGAATGAAATTCTGAGGGAGAGCCTTCAGCGCCTTAACGTAAAGCTCCGCACGCTTGAGATCCTTCTCTTTAAAGGCAGCAGCGAATGCCTTATCACGATTCACTCGGACCTGATGCATCTCCCCAAGGTGCTTCAAATACTCGGTAGCATTTTCGCGGGTCTCGCTCGAATAAGCATAAGGTCTGCCCTTAAGATCGGTTAGAACCACCGATGGGATGGTTTTAAAATGGTAATCCTGTTCGAGCTCGAGAATATGTTTGTGAGCTTCTTCCCGTGTCCGGGGCACTTCGAACAGCACTTGCACGAAGTCTTTATCCATCGCTTTTTTAAATGGATCGGTCTTAAGTACCTTCTCTTCGAAAGCCTTGCTTTGGGGGTGCCAACCCGAGCCTGAAAAGATCATGAGAACATCCTTCTTGGATTGAGTCGCGTTAGCCTGAGCCTCTTTTAAAAGTTCCTTGGGGGCTTTGGCATGGAGCAAGAATGGGATGGCAATCAACGCAGATGCAAAAAAGGGAAATGGTTTCATAACAATTTAAATAAATATCTCTCAGCAAATTCACCCAGCCACAGCGAACCGTCGAGTGGAAAAATAAAAAGGCTCCGGGACACCGAAGCCTTTGGGGGCAAAAAATGCTCTTACTACAGCAAGGACTAGACCTCGTCGGCATGGAGCCAGCGGAAGGAAACAATCTGGAAGCGACGTCCAAAATTCACCTCACCGTCCTCGGGGACACGTGGGTTTAATCCGGTGACCTGATCAGGCCTAACGGGCTCTGGGGTGCGCTGAACAATAGCCTCACACCAAGCTTTCGCGAGGATCTTACCATTAATATCACGGGACTCGCCATAGGAACGCACCGTAAAGGTGTCCGAGCGAGCGGAGAGTCCCGAACCGATCACTTGGAGAATGTCACCTTGAGTAATATATCCAGGAGTTCCGTAACCAGTGGAGGCTGGCTTGAGAAGCTGATCACTGCGAGTGAGATCGGACTGCCGGGGATTACCCTCAGCAACCAAAGCACCCTGATTGGGAAGGCTCTGCTTAGCGATTGGGAACTGCTGATTCTGACCACGGTTGGGGAGTGACTGCTCGAGGGCAGCCTCAATGGCACCGTTGCGACCAGTCGGATCTTCAGTAAGACGACGATTCACAAAATCGGAAAGCCCGAAGAATGGAGCGCGCACCTTGACCTCGCGGACGATGGCCTCAGCTAGCGAGTCAATCTCTTGATCACCCAGACTACGGAAACCAGTGAACACCTTGGTGGAATACTCAGCCTTGTCGTTCTCCTGACCCTGCGGGAAGAGAGTGCGGGGGAACGGAGTCCGGTTTGGTGAGCCATAACCGGTATCACGAGTCGTCGCGAGCAAAGCCTTCCAGGCCTCCTTGTTGGTAGAGTGGACATCGAATCCACCATCGATCATGAGACGTCCCGCAGCGCGGAACAGATCATTCAAATCATTGGTCGGGTCTCCGTTGCGATCCCAAAGTCTTAGGTTGCCGTTATTGAGGGGGCTTCGAACCGGATCTTGGGCAAAGTTGGCGACCTGATTTTGAGTTGCTCCAGTAAGGAAGAAGTCAGACCAAAGATTATGGTTCACCTCATAGCTCATATCGAAAATTAAGTGATTTTTTTCCGGTAGGTAGAATACGATGTCGCTAAAGAGCTGGGCCCAGTAGCCGGTTCCCAGTCCCGCTGCAGACCACCCTCGATTATTCCCGGGAATCTCAGTTGGGATGGTTCCCGTGGTTGGCACTTTGGGGTCAGCAACTGAGGTTCCGATCGTGTAACTCGGGTGCCAGACATACTCGGATAACTGGAGGTGACGGAGGTAACCCAATGAAGGAATCCCGACTTCCCGAGTAGGGACCTCAAAGGCAACCACCGTATCAACCCCGAAGTTGGCTTTCCCGAAAGGGAACCCGGTTTGGAATCCGTTACGCAGAACCGGGTTCAGGTTATCCCAACTGAGTTCGTCACTCGGATTATCGCGGGTGTATATCCCGTGGAAGTACGGCGCTCGGTTGGTTAGATTATCGTAAGGATTACGACAAATATAAGAAGCACGGAGGTTCCAATTTCCAAGCGGAGCTTCTTGGAGGAATAATTCATTGTTAACGCCTTTGTTTGAGGCGGTCTCATCAAGCCAGCGAACCCGGAATCCATCCCGCGAGTATGGGTGAGGAGGATTTCCTGCATCGACATGATCACCGGGGCCGGTCAACTGGTGAACGACACCTTCGGTTCCAGTAGGCCACTCGAGTGGGAATTCATCTCCGCCTCCAGCCTGCAACGACACACTAGCATACACAAGAGCTGGCTCATTCCGCCAACTTGAAATCGTGGGATTAGGATTATTCTGCAGATACTTGAGCATGAACATGTAGTTATCTGCACCGTGTTCCTTGTAGCTCAGTGGGCGCTCCCGATATGAAGTTGGAGGAGTTGGCATCAACTCGGATGCCTTATTATCCTCGTCCCGGGCGTATGATGCGCGACTGCCGCTAAGATTAGGGATGAGATAGTCCTTGAAAAGATAGCTGTCCGATGAAGGCGCCTCGCGGGCTTGAAGAATATTAGCTCCAAACTGGTTGATATTGAGTTCACGAGGGGCACCACCCATCGAGAAAATAAAAGTCTCACCAGGAGGAATAGTCACCGCAGGAAGCTTAAAGTAAACCTGCCCGCCATACTGGCCGTCAAAGGTATTGCGGCGTCCCCCGAAGTAAATTTCACGGGTGAAGTTCACTTTGCCGTCAAACTCCACTGTTTTCTTACCATTCAGGAAGAGTTGAAGAAGCATCGGCTTATCGAGACGCATCTCGACGTTGTAAGGATTCCAGAGTCCAATCCGCGGGTAAATACAGAGACGAAGAGCATGCTCTTGCTCGGAACCAGTCCCTCTCGGGTAGGTTGCCAGATTGTAATAAGCACAGGCTTCAACGATCACAGGCGTGATCTTAATCGTGGAAAGGTTCCGGGGGTCCGCCGGACGAAGATTTTCCACGTCATAGACATTGGCACCACCATTACGGGAGGGCGCTCCCCGCCAGATTTTCTGCTCACGAATTCCGGTGGAGGCATAACCAAAACTAAATTCGTTTGCGAGGTTCGCCCAGTTCCAGAGCAACTCGAAAGTCGGAGCAATATCCTGCAACTGGGTGTCATTGAAATCTACATCGCGGATGGCCGCATAGCGCTCGTTCGGAGGTCCAATCAGGAAGTCATCGGGAGAAACTCCGATGTAGCAAGGTCGGCTGGGATCATTTAGATCACGGATCTCCGGGGCTTGTCCATTGTCCGAGTTGTGAAGGAAAGCAGAGAGGTTCTTTTTTAATCCACCATCGCGAACGTTACAGATCACGCTACTGGAGAAGCTCGTCATAGCATGGAAATTATTCAGCACTCCGATACGGTTGGACTCACTGATAATGGTGAAGGTTTTAGGTGTAAGCACCCGTGTATCACGATTTTCCTGACCCTGCGCAATTCCTTCAATGACAAAAGGTTCGGTATCCTGTGGATGGAGCATTCGCTGCATTCCCGTCCCATTGTTGTGATCAATAGGGCTATTTCTGTGGGTGTCAGGCCGTCCGACGTGGGCCTTCTGGTTGTTGGACTGAACCCACCACGCATAACCGCCGTTTGGACGAATCTCGGTTCGTCCGTCAGGAGTCAATCTAGGCTTCTCAGTTACCACCTTACGAACACGCACAAAATCACGGGGGTTACGAACCGACCCTCGCGACACAATTTCGACAACATCTTTCCCAAGGGGCAGATTCTCAGTCAGCGCATCCTGATACTGGCGGGCGCCTCGCATCTTGTCTCGGCCGCCCTCGTTACCGCTGACGAGGTAATTAGTAACCTGATCCCGCACCTGGAAATTCGTGCCATTCCGCGCATCGTGTAACCCTCCGTCGTCCATGTCCCTCGTGAAGGGACTGCCATTCTGGTTTTGCTCAAATCGTGAACTGACCACCCCCATCCACTGCTCATTATTGACACCCTCGATTGCAAGAGTGTCTGGATTACTATCAAGAAGTGAGGCGCTAACTGCTATCCGCTGGTCAGGACCCAAATCCCGCTGCAACTCGCCAATGGCGATCATCAGCCCCAGCCGGGCGTTTGCCCGCGCTTCTTCTTGTGCCCATTCAAATCGGCTTGTTTTTACCGTAAGAGCCGAGAGCGAAAGAAATGCGACGGCCACCATCGTGAGCAGGAGAAGAACAGATATCGTGGCAATCAGGGCGAATCCCTTGATCGCATGTCGAACATTGTGTGCTTTCATGATGAACACTATGTAAACACATTGTGAACTCGTGACAACCATGAAATGGACCCAGTTCTCGAAAAAAACGGGGGGTGACATGCAGCAAATCCCCCACAACCATCTTAACATTAATAGGTTAAGATATTTCTGCGCAAATTTCCTAAACTGCGGAACTTTTCCGCTCCTTATTTAAGAACGCGGAACTATCCCCCAAAATCCCTCGGAAAAGTCGAATCTGAGGTAATGAACATATTTACTTACGGGAATTCCACAGCCGAAAAATGGAAGTCAGCGCTCAAACGAGCACCGCTAAAGGCACATTCTTAATTAAATCGACTCCAATAGAACCCCCTCGTGCTGCAGGAGCTTCTTCTTGATCTCCAAACCTCCTCCAAAACCAGTCAACGAGCCGTCTTTCCCGATCACTCTATGGCATGGAACGATAATTGAAACCGGGTTTGCTCCATTTGCAGTACCGACCGCGCGAACCGCTTTTGGATTTTCCACCTTCTCCGCTATTTCTCCATACCCACGGGTTTCACCAAATGGAATGGCACTCAATTGACGCCAAACCAATCGCTGAAATTGGCTCCCGCGAGCGTCGATCGCTACCTCAAAAATTTCACGGTCACCTTCGAAATACTCGGTGAGTTCCTTCTCAGCCTGATTTAAAAAACGGTCCCGCGAATTATCTTTTGGCAGGGTCGATGGCTCGATGCGATGGCTGAAAAAGAGCCCACAAATCCCTTTCTTGGAACTCAGGACATACAACGGACCCACCCCGCTCATGACCTTCCGGGCCGCCACGGCATGTTCCGGAGCCGTTTCCTTCTTCTTATCTTTTGATGATTTTGAGCTCATGCCATTCCCTCTTCTCCCTCTCCCAAAATACTTTTCGCTACGGTAACGCAACCAAACCCGCAAGACCTCCGGAAGCTCATTGCGCTCCTCTTTACTCAACTTTTCATAGACCGCGAGTGCGCGATCCCTAGCCTGACGACACGATTGGTTCTTCTCATGCGCATTCCACCGCCTGCGCGCCTCACGAATCAAGAGGCTCGCTTCTTTGATCAATTCCCCCCGCACGTTCATCGCCATAAGGTAAATCGACCCTACCCGAAAAAAAGATCAAAAACTTCCGGACGATTAGCCGTCCTGAAATTCATTTTCCTCGGCCTCGCGCCTAGAGAAACCCGGAGAAAATGCTGAAAACCACCCGAGGTCCCTGCGGTTTTACTTTTTATTAAATGTTCCCCTGGCCAACTGTCAGGTATGTCCCTGCGCGTCAATATGGCTCGCCCTAGGAAAATCATCGAAGCCGAGCAACGCTCCAGCATTCAAGAAGTCGACGGCACCCTCGCCGGACGGCTCGGTCGAATGTCGCTGGGGCAACAAGTTATCACTCTCGCCATCTGGCCGCTCTTAGAACAAATCCTAAGCTTCATGGTCAATACCGTGGACCTTATCCTCGCCACTCGTATGGCCGATGGCGACGCCCGCGTTGCCGTTATGGACGCACTCGGCCTTGGCGGCTACGCGATGTGGCTCATGATGATATTGCAAGGGGCCGTTGCCACTGGAGTCCTCGCCATCGTCTCGCGCGCCGCCGGAGCACGGAAACCGGAGGAAGCACGGCAAGGGCTTGTCCAAGGTATCCTCGCTGGGCTCTTCATGGGAATCCTTTCCGGGCTCATCATCCGACTCAGTCTTCCGCAGATCATCAAAGTTTTCGGACTCTCGGACGCCGCCTCCGGATACGCCTTCACCTACCTTTCGATCCTCGCCTGGTCCTGCCCTTTCCTGGGAATATTCTACGCCTGCACCAATGCGCTGCGTGCCATCGGGGACACTCGCACCCCCTTTTTCATCATGCTCTTCATCAATATCTGCAATATGATCTTGAGTGCTGCTTTCGTATTTCTAGATCCTCCTCTCGGAGGCATGGGTATCGCCGGACTCGCCTGGGGAAGTCTCCTCGCCTGGCTTCTCGGCACCCTTGTGGTCGTCGTCTTACTCAGCCGAAAATACAAACCCGAATCAGAGGAAATCACCCTAACCCTGCGACAAGCAAATTGGACCCCACAGCGTGAGATGATGGCGCGTATCGGCCGGGTCGGATTGCCTCAGGGTATCGAAATGCTCGGCATGTGGATGATCCACGCCTACGTCCTCCGCTTTATCACCGGACTCGCCTTCGATGGCGCCCTCGGCGCTCACTTCATCGCAATCCGAGTCGAATCTCTCTCCTTCCTCCCCGGCTTTGCCATCGGCACTGCCACAGCCACCTTGGTCGGACAGTATCTCGGAGCCAATAATCCAAAGATGGCTCTAAAAGCTCTTCGGACCGCCTGGCTCTTCGCTCTCGCTTTCATGAGTGCGATTGGCGTCTTCTTCCTCCTTGCCCCAGAAGTCATCGTGCGTCTTATCCTCCCCGAAACCGACGCCCAAGCCACTCAACTCATCGCGGTCGCCGGACCGCTCGTCTTCATCTGCGGGATTTTTCAACCCGCACTCGCTACCACCATCGTCTTAAAAACCTGCCTGCGCGGCGCCGGAGCGACACGCATCGTCATGAGATGCTCCTTTACCTGCCTGATTCTCATTCGCGTCATCGGGATTACTGTTTACGATGCCTACTTCGAACTCACCCTCATCAAAATATGGACTTTTATGAGCATCGATCTTTTCATCCAAGCGGGCCTATTCATCACCATCGCATTTCGCGGTAAATGGCTTGAGACAAAAATCTGACCTTATTTCTTCCCCAGCGCAAAAAGGGTTCCATCTTCGCTTCCAATTAAAATTGTTCCCTTGGCATAGCTTGCAGCCGCCACCAACGATTCCCCGAGGTCTATCTTCCAGACTTCGTCTCCGCTCTTTAAGTCGATGGCATACAAGCGCCCATCGCTTGAGCCACATACCACACCATCAGTAAAGAGAATTGGCGAACTCTCAACACGCCCACCCGTCTTGAATCTCCAGACCGGATCTCCACTCTCACGCGAGATTGCGTGAATTTTTTTATCCCGCCCGCCGATGTAAACATTTTTTTTGTCCACTGCCGGCGCTGCCATAAAGGGAAACTTACGATCACTGTATTTCCATTCTAATTCACCTGAAGCCAAATCAGCTCCCATCACTTTATTCGAATGATCCCCCCATGCCACAAAGCTCCCTTCCGTCCCCACGGTTGAAACAATCGGCGCTTCGCCTTCAACTTTAGTCAACGGTTTTCCATCCGCCAAATTCAGGGTGTAGAGAAAGTGATCACACCCTCCAAAAACGACCCACTTCCCATTAACGACAGCCGGAGTGCCATTAATCGGCTGTTCGGTCTCATGTTTCCAAATTTCTTTCCCTGATTTCGCATCCAGCGCACGACAAACCCCGTCGTAACCATTCATGACAATCCAGTGTGCCTTCCCATCCGGACTTTTCGTAAGATTCACTCCTGCCGTAATCTTATCATCAGTCTCGATTGCCCACTTGTCTTTGCCTGTCTCCAACTCGAGCGCGTAAAGCTTCATATCTTCACAACCAATGAAGATCGTATCGTCCAAAATTGCTGGGGCCGCCTCAAAACTCTGCTCGAATTCTCGCTGCCATTTCTTTTTCCCCGATTTTAAATCTACCGCCGTCAAAAGCCCCGCGCTGTTTCCAAAGACCACGATATCCTTGGCAATCACGGTCTCTCCCACGATCGCTCCTTCGGTCTGAAACATCCACATAATATTCGGCTTTGGAGGTAAGGCGACCCCAACTTGCCCCGACAACCCTGCACCTCCACGTGCCACCGTCCAATCATCACGATCCTTCTTCTGCTCTCCTTTTTCGTCAGCATGACACGCTGTCACTACCAGCGACATCATTCCCAAGATCATCTTCTTCATGCCCCCATGCTGACACAAATCCCGCCACGATCAATTCAGCTTTCCCCAAACGCGCGACGATAAAGCGTCTCAAAATCCCTCACGGTCAACGGCCGCGGATTAAATTGCCCCGTCCATTGCTGTGCCGCCTCTGCTGCCAGCTGACCAATCATTTCTGAGGGCACCATAACCGGAGGCAACTCAGCGAGCTCGTGCAAATGCTCGACCCACTCGATAAGCCTAGGCTTTAATTCGTCATAAACACTGCCCACTACCTCGGCATTCCAGCGCATCACGACAGGGAGCATTGTGATTACAGCGCGCCCGTGAACGACATCAAAATGAGCTGTCAAGGGATTCGCTGTTGCATGAGCTGCCCCCAACATGCTCGCCTCAATGGCACTCCCCGCCAATGCCGAACCAACCAACATTCTATTACGATCCTCTAGCGAATCCTCGCCTTTTAAGATCGCTTCGATGACCGGCTCGATGCTCCAAAAGGCCTGAAATGAAAGCTCCCTTGATTTGTCGGTTCCTTTATTACAAACCGCACTTTCGAGAGAATGGGAAAGGGCATCGAGCGCCGTCAACCTTGCCACCTGCAATGGCATTGACCCGGTCAGCTCAGGATCCAAAATCACCACCTTGGCCAACGCCCGAGGATCACCGCACGCCATCTTCTCATGGGAGCCGTCCCGACACAAAACAGCATAACTCTGGCATTCACTACCCGTTCCGGAAGTCGTCGGGATCGCAATGAACGGCAACATCGGACCCTTCGCTTTCCCATGGCCCTGGTAGTCCGACATCACTCCACCACCACTCAATAAAAACAAAGCACCTTTCGCGGTATCCATCGAACTCCCACCTCCCAAACCCACAATAAAATCCGGACTCACCGCTCGTGCAAATTCCGCGCATCGTGCCACATCAGACTCCGTTGGGTTTTCCCTAACCTCATCAAAAACCACGACATCCTCCAAGAGCGCAGCTGCTCGGTCGACATGCCCCGCTTTGACGATCCCCGGATCAGTCACGATCAAAACTTTCCCCGAAACGTGCTTGGGGAGTTCTACCAAGGAGCCCGGGCGATGAATGGTGATTTGAGAATATGACGTCACGAATTTTCTAGGCCGGACACTAACGGCTCCCCGCCGCTTTTCAACGCGAGCTTTTAAATTTTCCATTCACTCGTTCTCATGGCATCGTCACCCGGCTAAAATGAAGCTTCTTCTCCTTATTCTCAGCACCCTCTCAGCTTGGTCCGATTGGTCCCAATGGCGCGGCCCCAAGGGTAACGGAAACTTCGATCACGAAACCCGCTGGTCCCATCAATGGCCTGCGTCAGGCCCCGATACGCTGTGGTCGGCCAAAGTCCACACTGGCTATTCAGGCATCGCAGTTAGCGAGGATCGAGCCTACACGCTCGGTAATTTTGAGGGTGACGACCTTATCCAGTGCCTCGATGTCACTTCCGGAAAATTAATCTGGAGCGAAAAATATCCACAGGACTTGATCCCAAAATACAATCCCGGTGGCCCCAACGCCCCACCCGTCATCGAGGACAAGTGGCTTTACACGTTCAGCAAACAAGGCCTCGTTTCCTCCCGCGATAAAGCCACCGGCAAAGCCCGCTGGACTACCGATATTGCAACTGCCGCCAAAGCACCGATGCCAACCTGGGGCTTCTCCTCCGCTCCCGTCATCGTTGGCGACCGTCTCTTCCTCAACGCCAACACATTCGGCATCGCGCTCGATAAAAATACGGGCGCGATCCTTTGGAATTCTCCTCCGTTCTCCGGAGGGTATGCCGCCCCTGTCCCCCTCAACTGCCGAGATCAAGCGGCCGTTGCCATTTTTGGAAACAAAATCATGCATGTTGTTTCCCAAGCTGATGGCGAGGTTCTCTGGAAGGTCGACTGGCCCACCCGCTTGGGCGAAAACTCTGCCGACCCACTCCTCATCGGAAACAAGCTTTACCTCTCCTCGTGGTGGGGTGAAGGGGCAGCCCTCTTCGATCCCAACCTTGATTCAACCGAACCCATCTGGACCAACGAAGAATTCCAAAACCACATCAACTCTCCCGTCCTGCACGAAAGCCACCTTTATGGCTTCGACGGCCCCGTTCATAAAAAGAAAATCAAATCGTTCCTCCGCTGCCTCGATATCAAAACCGGCAAAACAGTCTGGTCCCACCCCAACCTCCGCGGATCACTTATCATCTCGAATGGCAAGCTCATCATCCTTACCCAAAACGGCACCTTGATCGTCGCCAAAGCCAGCCCGAAGGGCTTCAAGGAAATTGCTCGTCACGAAGGTCTCGGCAAACGAACTTGGACGCCTCCGCTTCTCCACAAGAGCAAGCTTTTCATCCGCGATGCCGACGGCGCCGCCACGTGTTTGAAGCTTGGAGAAAACTCTCCCTAAAGACCCATACAGCAGGCAGAAAAATCGCCCTCTTTTGGTTGGAAACTAACCGGCCACAGACAAGTCCCCTTGGATCGCACGCCGACGGTAGAGAAACTCGAAAAGATTCCCCTCGTGCGGCTGCTCCCACTGGACGCGATTTGTCGGAAATGGTCCAATGTTTAGACGCTCGATATCCGGGCTCAACATGAGCTCCTGGATCCATTCCTTGTTCTCGGTGAAAGCGCTGACCACGAGAGTCTCACCAATATTGGCCAACATCTCTGACTGGGGCATCTCGACAATACTTGCGTAGGGAAACATGAACTCGGTATTCGCCAACTGATGATCTTTATCATCACAGGCAACCAAGGTTGGGCAGAGATAAGTCTGATCGAAAGCTTCCACTCTTCGACTGCCACCACGATGGCCTGCCGTGGCATCACGCGCGCCTTCTTCCTTAAGAAGTTCGTCGATCATCCCGTCGATTCCCTCTGCCAAGGCAGTATTCGCAAAACCGCAAAGGAGAGCCTCAGAATCATCGCGGGCCAGAGGCTTGATGTCGGCTAACTTGGCCGCCAATGCCTCCGCAATTTCATCACGATGGGATGGGACCAAAATCGCTGAAGTATTGATACAGCTTCGACCTCCATTAGCCGAAATTGAAGTCACAAGCACATCAAGAAATTCTTCCCAACGATCGATGTAGTCTTCGCCGATCAAAATCTTAGAACGACCGGTTCCATGAACCTGAATGTTCTTAAACGGAGCGTATTTCCGAACCGTGACATCCGAACCGAAGGAGATCCCAGCACCACAAGAAGTGAGCAATGTGTCACCCCCCTCGTGGGTGGTAGGATAATAACCAAAAGCCTCTTTTGGGAACCCCGCCTGAATCATGGCCTGCACGATTCGAAGAGGCGTAAAAGGATCCTCGCGACCCGGCTTCAAAAGAACAGGAATCTTCATCACCAAAGCGGGAAGCCAGAGTGAATTCACTGCCGGAGCGTTACTCGGAAGGGACACTCCCAGCGAACTGGTCGTCGGATAGTAATTGACCTCCAAGCCACCCACTGAAGTGATCCCCTTATCAAAAATCTCCAAAGGCATCCCTCGGGTCAGCCCTCCAATAACAGTGCGAATTTGTGACATTGCTGCATGGATCTTTCCCATGTTCATCTTGACCAAAGTATGCGGAAGACGAGTCAGGGCAGAAAGTGATTCAACATAATCGTCAGGGCCCTGCACAGAGTCACCACAAGGCAACTCGGCATTCATGAAGAGCTCCGCTGCGTTCTCGCAATAATCCGCAAGCGTATCCGCCGGAATGGCATCAAGGGCAGCTTTCGATTCGCTGATACGCAAGAGATCACGCCGGATCAGACCCGGGTTCGCAGTGTGCGTCATCAGATTTTCGTTGAGCTCAACTAAATCAGCAGACTCGTAAGATTCGCCGAGGCGTAGGATGGGAATTTGCATGGCTTTAAGTCTTAGTAAACACCTTCAATCACAGCTTTGGTCCCACTCTGGAAAGGCCGGACGTCGCCGACTCCATCCCACGGGAATTCGTCACACTCAGGACGACGAATCGCTTCGTCACGCTCTAGGAATCTTGGCACAAAAAACTCTTTCGTCATCGTTGTAAGCTCAACCCGGCCATAGTCGCCATAGTCGACGATCTTGGTGGAATCTTCTGGATCAACCACTCGTAAGATCGCCCGTGGTTGTGGCGCGTAGTAGGTCAGGGAATACTCACCAGGCTCCCTCTTCTTTGAAATTGCGAGACCCATCAAGGTGTTCCCGTAAGTCGGCGCGTAGTTGATTTTCCCCTCAAGAACCTCTTCCTGAATGAACTTCACATACTGCGGAGTCATCGTTGTCCCACCAGCAAAAACACCGCGGATCCCTGCATCAGCGAGCGACATCCGCAACGAGAGGCTCTCGAGCAAACGGGGCGTAGTGAAGAGACATTTGATATCGCGATGGCGGATGATTGTCACAGCCTGATCAATGACATGTTCCTGATAAGCCTTGGCCATCTGCATTTCGCCCATCCCGATCAGCCGCTTTACCCAGCGGGGATCGAGATCGATAAAGTAACACGCTCCACCACGGATGTTGGCAAGGTGCTCGATCGCCATGCGCAAACGACGCGGGCCAGTCGGTCCCACCATCAACCAGTTCGCACCCTGCGGGAAAAAATCCGGGCCATAGTGCTCAGAAAACTCAGTGTAGTCGGTTTTGTAGTCTTCCCAACCGATCCGCTGCTTTGGCATTCCGGTGGTTCCGCCCGTCTCAAAAACATTGTAGGGGCGTCCCTCATAGGCCTTAGGAATAAACTTAGCCGGATCCTCTTTGCGGAGGACCTCATCATCGAAATTATCAAAGTGAAGCATATCCGCAAAGGTCTGCACCTTTTCGCGGGGATCCCAACCAGCATTCTTAGCCCAGTCCAACCAATAGGGGCAGCCGGTCTCAGGTGAAAAGTGCCAGTTGATCAACTCTTTGGTGCGGGAATCAACTTGCGCGCGGGCTTCTTCGACGGTTAGGGAGGAACTCATAGTCAGTAACTGAAAAATTAACTGCTTGAGAAGTAACCTAACAGTGAAAAGCCGCAAGAAGGAGTTTTCGTAATTACCTCGTCACCTCTAATTCAAAACCGAGGTCATTTTCCACGCCCGTGAACCCAAAAGAGTGGCCGCCATGATCAATCCAACACTCAGACCCCACCAAACTCCCGCCGTTCCCACTCCACAAAAGAAGGCCAAATAAATTCCAAAAGGCATCCCGATCAACCAGTGCGAAGCAAACATGATAAGAGCCGGCATTTTGACATCATCCATCCCCCGCAGAACACCAGACGATAAAATTTGGGAATGATCCGACACCTGAAAAATGGCCGCGATCCAAAGCAAGCCTACAACAATTTTCATCGGCTCCACTTCGCTCACAAAACTTGAGGCTAGATCTTCATCAAAAATCAAAAAGACGCCTACAAAAAACAACGAAACCACCAAGCCCATCAACCAGCCGCTCAATACGATCGGCCTCATCCGCTCAAATTTTTGCGCTCCCTTCGCCTCACCAATCTGCACCGTTAAGGCCATCGACAGCCCTAAGGGAACCATGAAGGTCGTCGCCACACACATGATAGCTACTTGGTGGGCCGCCAAAGCCGCAGCCCCAAAACTCCCGACCAAAAGAGCCGCCATCACAAAAGCGCTGATCTCGGCCGACACCTGAAGGCTAGCTGGCCAGGCAATTTTCCAAAACGCCAACAACTCCTTACGGTCCGGCTTTAAAAACCACCGATGAGGTGCCCAAGCTTTCAAATCCGGGCTGAATCGACACCAAAGCATGACCCCGATCATCGTTGCGAGCCTCGCCAGTAAGGTTGCCAAGCCTGCTCCTTCTAACTCCATTCTTGGCGCTCCCCAATTTCCGCCAATCAACAACCAGTTCAGAAAAACATTTAAAAAGACTCCCGCCAAAACGATCCAGAAAACCGGCCAAGGCTTCGCCATCCCGTCCGAATGATTCCGCACTGCCATCGTGATGATGGCTGGAGTCATCGAAGCACTCACCAAAAGATAAAATCCGGGCAACCGATCTACAACCTCAGGATCCTGACCTAAAAAAGAAATCAACGGCAGACTCAACCAACTGAGAATAAATGTAGCCACCCCCAGCACCAAACTTAGCAAGAATCCATCCCGCAAAGCAGCCTTCGCCTGCTGTGGATCTTCCGCCCCACGCGCCTGTGAAACCTTCACGGAAACCGCGATCGCAATTCCAATCCCCAACATGAGCGGAAGATGCAGAATTGAATGCGCCAGCGTCGAGGCGGCCAGCTCTACCGTCCCAATCTTCCCGATCATATAGGTGTCGACCAGCCCCATTAGCATTTGGCTGACCTGCCCAGCCATTAAAGGAAGCGCAAGAACCAAGGTCGCCCGCCCCTCGCGAACGATAGAAGTCATAACGCGGTCATATCCCAAGACACCGAAAGCTCAAGATTGAACCAAGTCCTCAGAGCGGGACTGCTTTCGCTTCCTCCAAAGCAGCCAACAGAGCCAAAATGGAATCGCCCAATGTGAAGTTCGAACCATCGCTTCGGCAAACCAAGGGTCCATTCCGTTGTAAGGAAGAGCGTCATCGTAATAAGCCAAAATACGAGCAAGAGTCGTCGCTCCACCCCAACAGAACATATAGAAAAGGGCCATCCACCGAGTCCACGGCAGAAAGATAAAGGGCACCACCAAAAAATCAAGCCACCCAAAGATCTCCAAAAACCGAAGACTCCCGCCCTCTGAAAGTGACAAGATCTCGGTTGTCATCATCTGAAAGTGCAAGGGGACGCTGTAATAACCAACGGCATAAAGTCCATGTCCCACAAAGGTCACCGCCGCCGCAATTATAAGTAACCATCTGACGATGAAATCGCGCTTCGGCACATTGAAAGACTTCCGGCCAAGGGAGATCAGCAATCCCAACGGGGCAAAGATTTGGAGGAGATGCTCCATAGCCATACCCGCCTGCATATCCTTCCCCACCCAACGAGAAAAACCATCAAGGATCAGGATTAAGATTGCCGGAATGAAAAACCACCGCAGCCAGCGCAGACGGGAAAATCCCGCAACCCAAGGAATGAGAGACGAGACCATGAGAAAAATTCCCAGCCGTTCGAGCGCGGGAGTAATCCATTGGTCCGAGGTCCGAGCAAAGTGACTCCAGGTCACCTCATAATTTTTGAGAACCGGTGACCACCACTTCTCTTCCCAAATCAGCTCACGAATTGGACTATCCCACCGCCACGTTAACCAGCCACGGGCTAGAAAAGTGACACTCACGATAAACTGCAGGATTCCCAGGGAGAACCGATCAAGCCAAGTCACCGTATCCTCCCCCTCTGAAGAATCCATTGCCTCGCTTAGTCCGCCGGAATTTTCAGAACTTCATCGCCTCCGTTCGGAGCCCAAAGTTCGAGCCCCTCTGGATTACCGTAGGGATTTTCAGGATCCACCTCACCGACCTGGGCCACGTTCCCCACCTTGACTGTCTTATCAAAGATCGCCTCGGGCGTGACATAGAGCCAATCGAAGCCATTAAAAGCCGCGGTGCCGACCGTCCAGGAGTAATTAACATCAGCGCGACGAAGCGGAGCTCCCCAACATCCCTCACCAAGATAAACAGTCGCATTGGGATCGTTTGGCGCCGCCTTAAAATCCTCCCCACCTCCAGTGAAAGGTTTGAGCGGAAGAGTCCTTTTCATGACATGGGAGTCAGATTCCATAACGAGGTCAAAGCCTGCTCTATAAAAGGTTTCGGCCCACTTATAGGAATTCCGACCCAGCGCCTTTCCGCTTGTGTGGGGACGCATCGGCTTGTGGTAACCGGCCACCAAATGGGTTACCCCTCGGGCATTCTTGTCCAAGTCAGACCGCAGCCAATTTCCCTGCCTCCCATCCGCCGGGATCTCACTATTCAAAATATAATAGCGAAAGAGGCCGCTCCCAATATTGAAAGCTCCATAGGAATCCTTGGATGTCCCAAAATGAGAAGGAATACTCTCAGGCCTCGACTCGTGATTTCCGCGATGCGGCACGATGGGTAAAAGCTGACCCGCGTCACCAATCGTAAGCTGCCAGTCATTAAGCCAATCATTCCACCCTTCGGCACTGTCGTGACTGATCATGTCACCAGTGAAGGCCACAAAAAGTGGCGAAAGCTTCCGACACATCGTATTGGCAGCCTGACGGATATCTCTAAAGTTTCGAGAATCTCCCCCGCAAATAAAAGTGAACGGCTGTGGCAGCTTGGGAGCTGTTCGAAAGTAAAAAAGACGACTCACCCCCGAACCATCGCCAAGACACATAAAATACCAACTGTCTGGCTTGAGATTCTCCAACGTCACCATACAGTTCCTCATCCCGTCGTACTCTACCACACGGTCCACTTCCTTCCGCTTGGCATATTTTGACTTATTGCGGCCCTCATTTTTAAGGCCGTAGTAGAGAATAGCCGGATCTCCCTCCAATTGATTCCAAACGAAGGTCGCCGTCGTCGTCGGGTCTTCAAACCACACCAAGCGATATTTTTCAGTCTTGGAGGTGTTGGCATTCATCGAGGCGTCCTGTCCGGATAGAGAGGTAACCGCACTGAAGAGAACCGTCAACGCGGCCAAAAAAGCGCGATGCTTGGCCGGAGAGCATTTCCTTTGAGTCATGCCCCAGTAGAGATTCGATAGTCACGATTTCAACTCTAAAAACCCGGTAGACTCAAATCCCCAAGATTGCTTCCCCTTTTCTTCCCCCTACTCTCTCTAGCAATGAAAGTCGTTCTCTTCGTTTTCCTCGCCATCCTTTCGGCAACTGCTGCTCCCTTCGACCTCAAGAAGGGATCCCGCGTCGTCCTCGTCGGAAACGGCCTCGGCTCCCGCATGATGCAATTCGGCTCCTTTGAAACCTTACTCCACCTCCAGCACCCCGAGAAAAACCTCTTCATCCGTAATCTGTGCGATGAAGGGAATACTCCAGGCTTCCGCCCTCATTCCGCCCGCTCCAATCCCTGGGCATTCCCGGGCGCCGAAAAATTCCACCCAGCTCTCTCCAAAGCAAAAGACCGCTGGGGCTCCGGCCACACTGGCACTGGCTCTATGCCTACACCAGATGAATGGCTCACCCAACTCAAGCCAGACATCATCATCGCCTTCTTCGGATATAACGAATCATTCCAAGGCCAAGCCGGACTCGAAAACTTTAAGGACGAACTCCGAGCTTGGGTCAAGCACACCAAATCTCAGAAATACAACGGGAAATCTGCCCCCCAAATCGCCCTCGTTTCGCCCACTACCTTCAAACATCCGGATGCCGCCCACAAAAATAAAGTCAGCACAAACCTAATCCTCTATACCCAAGGCATGGATGAAGTTGCTACGGCTGAGTCCGTTATTTTTTCCAACCTCTCAAGTGAGCAAAACCCCTTCAACCTCAATTCTTTCCCCGCAAATCAAAGCAAATCATTACTCAAGTCATTCCCCTATACAAAAATCTCCCGTAAGATATACAACGACCTTTTTGGCACTTCTGGTCGCCTTTCCAGTGCAACCGCCCCAAGCATCTATCACGCCGTCCGCGAAAAAAACTGGCACTGGGAAAAATACTACAAAATCCCAAACGGGGTCCACGTCTACGGCCGACGCCACAATCCTTTCGGCCCAAAAAACTATCCAGCCGAACTTAAAAAACTCGAGCAAATGACCGCCAATCGCGACCAGGCCATCTGGGCTACCGCCCAAGGCAAACCCTTCGATCTCGCTGCCGCCGATGCCAAAACCACCACCCTCCCCGAGATCAGAACCAACTACCGCCCCTCCCACAAAAACGGCACCACCAAATACCTCTACGGCGACGACGCCCTCGCCTCCTTCACCACTGCTCCCGGATACAAAATTGACCTCTTTGCCTCCGAAAAAGAATTCCCCAACCTGGCCAATCCGGTCCAAATCACCTTCGACAATAAAGGCCGCCTCTGGGTCGCTACCATGCCCACCTATCCACACTGGAAACCCGGCGAACCCAAACCCAATGACAAACTCCTTATCTACGAGGACACCAACAACGATGGTAAAGCAGACAAAGAAATCGTCTTCGCCGACAAGCTTCACCTCCCCACCGGATTCGAAATCTCACACGACGGAATCTACGTCGCGCAAGGCAACCACCTCATCCGACTCCAAGACACCAACGGCGACGACAAAGCCAACGTCCGCGAAATCATCCTAAGCGGATTCGATGATCACGACACCCACCACGTCATCAGTGCCTTTTGTGCCGATCCCTCCGGAGCAATCTACATGGGGGAGGGGACCTTCCTTCATAGCAATATCGAAACCGCACACGGCCCGATTCGTAGTTCGAACGGCGGCTTCTTTCGCTATTCCCCTCAGCGCAACCACCTTGAACGCACGGCCCGCCTCTCCATCCCCAACCCTTGGGGCACCGCCTTTGACCGCTTCGGTCAACCCTTCTTCCTCGAAACCTCCGACCCAGATCTCCACTGGATGACCCCTGCTTCGGTGAGAGTCGCCTATGGTCAATTTTGCCCCAAGCCCCCTGCTATCTTGGAAAGAAATCAACGTGTCCGCCCCACCTCCGGACTCGAATTCATTTCGAGCCGGCACTTCCCCGATGAAGTTCAGGATGATGTCCTTTTAAATAACACCATCGGATTTCTCGGCACCAAACAGCATCAAGTCCTAGACTCTGAGTCCGGCTACAAAACGAAACATCGTCAAGACCTACTCACTTCCAAAGATGGTAACTTCCGCCCTACTGACCTCGAATTCGCACCCGATGGTTCACTCTACCTTTGTGATTGGCACAACGTCCTCGTCGGCCACATGCAACACAGCGCCCGTGACCCCCTCCGTGACCACAAACACGGCCGCATCTACCGCATCACCTACCCTGGTCGCCCCCTCGTCAAACTCGCAAAAATCCACAACGAATCTCTCGAAGAGCTCTTCAAAAACTTGACTCTGCCGGAGTTCCGGACCCGCTACCGCACGAGACGTGAACTCCGCGGCCGCCCCGCCAACGAAGTTCTCCCTGCCCTAAAAAAATGGGTGAATTCACACATCCTCCAAGATCCTAGCCGCGAGCTTTACTATCTCGAAGCTCTCTGGGTCACTTGGGGCTTCAATGAAGTTGACGAAGAGCTTCTAAAATATCTCCTTACCGCAAGAGAAGACCGTGTCCGCGCCGCCGCCATCCAAGTCCTCCGCTACAACGGCCATCAAATCAAAAACCAAGCGACCCTCCTTCAAAAAACCGCCCACGACAAGTCCACCCGCGTTCGTCTTGCAACCGCCGTCGCTGCCTCTTGGCTCGCGCCAAAACAAGGACTTTCCATCCTTAAAGAAGTCGCAAAAAATCCGTCCGACAAATGGCTCGCACCCGTCCTCGAAACCGCCACCGCCCATCTCAAAGGCCAGGAGATTAAAAGTGAACCCGCCGAAAGAATTCCCCAACCCACTTCGCCACTTCAAGGAGAAGCTCTCACCTTTTTCAAAAAGGGCCATGAAGTTTACAGCCGCGAAGGCCACTGCATTACTTGCCACCAATCCGATGGCAAAGGTCTCCCAGCCGCCATGTTCCCGCCGCTGGCGGGAACCAAATGGATCAACGGATCAGAAGACCGCCTTATCAAGTTAACTCTTCACGGCCTCCTCGGCCCAATTAAGGTGAAGGGTAAAAAATACCCTGGCCAAGTTCCCATGACCGCCTTCCAGCAACTCAGCAACGAAGAAATCGCTGCTGTCCTGACCTACGTGAGGAACACTTTTAGCAATAAAGCCCCCATGGTCACGCCAGCCAAAGTCGCCGAAGTTCGCAAGGCCACGAGGGTTCAAAATGGATTCCTCGCCCCGGCAGATCTCCTCAAAGAACACCCGCATTAAGAACCCACAACGGAATCGACTTCTTGGCACTCCGGGAAAAGATCGAATTGCAATCGAAGAAGATGCTTCCAACACTCGCCTGTGTCCGAGACCTTTGAAAAAATCCCAAAAGAACGCCACCTTTCGCTCTGCCCCTGTAAGAGCAAAAAGAACTACCAGGATTGCTGCCTGCCCTTTCATCAGAACAAGGCCCTTCCCAAAACCGCCGAGGCACTCATGCGCTCGCGCTACAGCGCTTTCTTTTTTCGCCTCGTCGACTACCTCATCGAAACCACCCATCCCGACACCCGCAGCGTAAATCTTAAACGCGAACTCGAAAACACCATCCACCATACCGACTGGAAATTCCTCACCATCGTCTCTATTTCGAAAGGTCAAAAAGATGAAAATCGAGGTAAAGTCGAGTTCATCGCCGACTACTACTGGGACGGAGAAGTTCAGCAACTCCACGAGCATTCTCGTTTCCGTCGCTACAAAGGAAACTGGAAATACTATGACAACAAAGGCTGAGCCAGATCACTCCGCCAAGCTTGGGGCCGAGTAACCTTGCTCGCGGTCTTCATGGCCTCCGTGACGGATTCTGCTCATTCTTCTGGCCTAAGTTCCCAAAGCTTATACTTTCGTTTGATTATTATGCGATTTAAACCATCGATCCACCTTTTTGGAGCTGCCTTATTTTTTTTGATGGCATCCAGTAGCCACGGACAAGACGCCTTAATATCCCTCGCAAAGGGGGCACCTGATGAGCCGGAAAGTGAATTCAATTCACCCGATCAGCCCACTACTCCCAAAGTTCCTTTTTTGAGTCGGTGGATTCGCTCCAACGGTTCTGAAGCCCACACTTGCCAAGATGGAACCGCTAGCGATGTTGGATTGGTCTCAGAGGTGCCGACCTGACCGATGTGACCAGGCGAAGGCGGCACCGTGAGTGGCGCAGCAAATCAATACAAGTTTGTGCTGACCGCACGATGGATTCCTGAAAAATCAGATGCAGGCCAGCAATTTATGAGCATGCGATATTGGGTGACCGCGAATCTAGGTGTGGGCTTTGACTATCGCCCGCTCATCGATCAGATGAGATTCAACGCGACCTTTCGGCTCGTAAGCGAGGATCCTAAAGGATGGCGGCCAGCTGTTCTTCTTGGCACCAGTTTTGATGACTTCACCTCAGACGGAGTCCAAACTGAATCGCGGTCCTACTTCGCCACCTTCAGTAAAGCCATGCCCCACTTAAAGTTTTTTGGGATCATCCCTTCTCCCTATGCGGGGGCTGTTTGGATCACCAATCTTGACGAAGTGCGCCCACTCGTCGGCATCAACCTTGCTCATAAGGAAGCCTCACTCATGGTGCAATACAGCGGCACTGATACCCACCTTTCCTTGAGCCGCAAAATTAATGACAACCTCTCGCTCAGCGCGATTTACTGGGGAATGAAATACCCCGGCGGCGGCTTAAGGTATCGATTCTAAAGCGATCTCTAGCTTCGAGGTCACCACCAACGTCTCACTCGAAGAAGAAAGAAACCCATTCGTAAATGCAGCCATCCTGCTGGAATCTGGCACCACCTCTGCCTTTTTTTAAATCAAAAGAGCAAGGCGACCCTCGTTACTTGAATCACTTTCTCAACCTTGGTGCCGAATAGCCCTGCCTGCGGATCCTGGCTAACGACGCCTCCATCGCTTTCACCTTCTCAGGATGTTTCTCAGCTAAGTCGTTACGCTGCCCAATGTCCTCCCTGAGGTTAAAGAGCCTTGGTTGCTTACTCTCGGACTTCGGGTAGTCGTGCTTCCTCAACCAGTCTTTAGTCACTCGCGAATGATGGCCACTCTTACCAGTCAACAAAACCCAATCACCCTCACGCAAAGCCCAAGTATGGTCGAAAGTATTATGAACATGACGGGTCCGAACCGACTTCACCTCCCCCTTCAAAAGTGGCAAAAGATCGTGTGAATCCTCGGCGGCATTTTTATCAGGTAGATCATAACCCACCACCGAAGCCAGAGTCGCCATGATGTCGATTTGGGAAACCAGCGCATCATTCACCGTTCCAGCCTCAGTCACCCCAGGATACTTAATCATAAAAGGAACATGATGACCTCCTTCGTAAGCATCACGCTTTAGGCCTCGGAATGGGTGAGCCGACCAATGATCAAACTTGGTATCCCTCGCATAAGCATAGTGCTCGGGTCCGTTGTCTGCTGAAAAGATCACAATCGTATTCTCCGCCTGTCCGGAATCCTTCAGGGCCTGTAAAAGTTGCCCGATCGAGTGGTCGGTCTCATAAACAAAATCGCCATAGGGCCCTGCCTTTGATTTCCCATCGAATTCATCATTCGGGATAATAGGCGCATGCGGCGCAGGATAGGCAAAATAAAGAAAGAAGGGTCCATCGTTCTTCGCGGCTTCCTTGATATATTCCACCCCCTTCTTTGTCGTGGTTGGAATATTTTCATAAGGATCCCAACCGGTCACCATGGGCCCCGGACGACACTCCCACCCCCCTTCCTTAATCTTCTTCCACTTCCCCGTCTGCATGAGAGTGTCGGGAGCCTTTAATACCTTGTCATTTTCAATCCAGCAATAAGGTGGAAAATTAATAACGGTGTCGCCAAAGTAATAATCAAATCCGTGATCCAGCGGACCATTCGGAATTGACTTGGTCCAATCAAAAGCTTCCGGCCCAAGTTGTTGCTTCTTTCTTCCACCGTCTTGCACTGTGGTGGCTCTCACCTCCTTATTGCGAATCGCATCCCAATCCCAGCCCAAGTGCCACTTTCCGATCGCAGCTGTCTTGTACCCTTCTTCCTTTAACATCTCCGGTAAGGTCAGCCGCTCTGGTTGAAAAACCGAATCTCCGAAAACATTCACAATTCCATGAAAATCACGCCAATGATGACGCCCCGTCAGCATTGCAAAACGCGATGGAGTGCAAATTCCGGAGGAAGAATGCCCGTCCGTAAATCGCACTGATTCCTTCGCCAAGCGATCCAGATTGGGAGTTGGGATCCTGCTCCCTGTATTATAGCAGCCCAAATCTCCAAACCCCAGATCATCGGCGTAAAGAATCAAAATATTAGGTTGCTTCGCCCAAGCTGTATTAAAAAAAATAATCCAAAGAATTGCAAAAAATCGCGCTATCATCGTTCAGAAAAATTACTAAAATTATCCCCGCCGCCAAGCGGTATCTCTACTGATACATTAACATCAAAATTGCCGTATCCCATCCAAAGTGCGCTCACTCACTGCCATTCTTATTTTTCTCAGCTGCTTTGCTCCCGCTTTGGCCGATCGCTTTGCCGATCAGGTCCGTCCGATCTTCAAGAAGCACTGCATTTCCTGCCACGGACCCGATAAACAAAAAGGCGGAATCACCCTTCACGAAATCGACTCGATCGACTCCGCCTTCAAAAACTTTCAACTCCTTGAAAATATCATCGACCAAGTCAAACACGAGGAAATGCCGCCCGATGACGAGGACGTCCAACCTACTGATGCTGAGCGTGAAACGCTCAGCAAGGCTCTCTCCAAAGTGGTCGAGCGCGTGAGATCCGGGGACGTCCCCCAACGCGCCGGGCGCACCACTCTGCGCCGTCTCAATCGCAACGAATACCACTACACGGTCCGCGACCTCTTCGGGGTCAATTTTAACCCATCCAAAGATTTTCCGGCCGATGGCGCTGGTGGTGAAGGATTCGACAATATGGCAGACGCCCTTTTTTCCACCCCCACTCTCCTTGAAAAATACCTTTCGGCCTCCAAAAAGGTGGTCGATACCGTCTATGCGGATCCGGGATTAAAAAAGAAAGTCATCTTCAAACTGCCCGATGCTGAGAACGACCCTAAATCCACTGCCAAACAGGTTCTCACTTACCACGCCACCCTAGCTTATCGCCGCCGACTCAGCGAAGAAGACCTTGCCCCGCTTCTCAATGCCTTCGCCAAAGGCCAACAAATCGATAAAAATTTCGAGCAATCTCTCCGGGCACCTCTCACCGCCCTTCTCATCAATCCGCGATTCCTCTTCCGTGCCGAGCACGACGAACCTAGCAAGGACGAATGGCCGCTCAATGACTTCGAAATCGCCACCCGTCTTTCCTACTTCCTTTGGTCCTCCATGCCTGACCGCGAACTCTTCAAACTCGCTGATCAGGGGAAACTCCGCGACCCCAAGATCCTCCGTGAGCAAACCCTCCGTATGATCGCCAGCCCCAAATTCACCGCACTCTCCCGACACTTCGCCGGACGTTGGCTTGAGTTCGACAAAATGATCGACCAAGTCGACCCCGACCCCACACGCTTTCCCAGCTTCACTCCTGAACTCCGCCGCTCAATGTATTACGAGAGCATTGAATTCTTCACTCATCTTATCCGTGAAAATCGCCCTCTGACCGAACTCATCGATAGTGACTACACCTTCGCTAATTCCACTCTTGCCCGTCACTACCAGCTCAAAGAGCCCGTAACTGGAAACGAACTCCGTAAGATCAAGTTGAATGACCCAAACCGTGGCGGCATTCTCGGTATGGGCAGCATCCTCACTGCAACTTCCCTTCCCCTCCGGACCAGCCCAGTCCACCGTGGTGTTTGGATCCTCGACGCCATCCTCGGAGACCCCGCTCCACCCCCTCCGCCCGATGCCGGGGAGCTCCCTGCCGATGACACCAAGGCGGACGGACTCACCTTTCGCCAACAACTCGATCGCCATCGAAAGGCCAAGCAATGTGCCGATTGTCACGCCCGCATCGACCCCCTCGGTTTCGGATTGGAAAATTTTGACGCGATCGGGCGCTGGCGCTCCCGAGATGCCAATGGAAAAACGATCGACAGCTCCGCTACTCTTCCCGGCGACATCACCTTCTCCACGCCGAAGGAACTCAAGCAACTTCTCTTGGCCGGTAAGAACAAATTCTCAGCCAATATGACCCGAAAACTGATCAGCTACGCCACTGGTCGCGGCCTCGAATACTACGACGAAGTCACCGTGAATCAAATCGTGGCCGGAATTGCCAAAAAGAACGACTCCTCCCGCGAACTCATCCTCCAGATCGTCAACTCGCGCCCTTTCCTAAATCGCTCCAAAACAAGGTAGGACCCTGCCGCCGCCGCAGGGAACTTTCGCAAAGAACCCACCTCCCTTTACGGCTCTCTCAGGAACTACTCCACCCGCACACTACAATAAACTTATCACTCTCAACTCGAGACCGAATCGATAAAGATAGCCAGACTAGTTCCCGAGACAGTACAGATAGCCATCCTTCGACCCAGCATAGATACGCTCATTCCAAACGACCGGGGTGGCATCGAACATCGGACCATCCAAACGATCCAAACGGACCATTTTCCCGGCAGGAGTCACCTGATAAAGATCTAGGCCACTATCATAGCCCACCACAATTTTATCACCAACGAAGAGCGGAGTAGAAATGGAACCTTGCGGCAACTTCACTCGATCCAAGACCAAAGGCGCAGCGTATTGCTTCAGTCGTCTTGGCCCCCAGTTTTTCACTCCCGGCTGTAGTTTTTTGTGGTTCACTAATGTCAGTATGCCGTCAATGCCAACAAAACAGGCGAAGTCTTTGGAAACCGTGGAATTGTATCGATGATTGACCGCCGGACTTCCTACGAGACCACCATTCCACGTATACCATTTACGATCCGGAAGCGGGTGAAACCACTTCACTTTCCCGCTAGTCGAGAACTTTACCACCCCTCCCTGCCCTGAAATAAACTGCTTCTCGATTCCAAGTAAAAGGTGTTTGTCATTTGTTAACGGCATCGTTCCGTTGAGATCGCCGCCAATCTCAAGCTTGGTGCTAGTGACCCCAAAGAAGCCCAATCCACAAGCATAGACCCGTCCCACTCCGGCTGCCACATAGGCTGTATTCCCGACCATCGTGGGAGATGATTCGCAACACAGCTCTCTCCGATAAAGCCCAAAATCCGAACTCTTAAAAAGCCGGGTTTGTTCAATAATCTCCGGGCTTGGCAATACCCCACCTTCTTCCGCATTACGGACATCCGGAGAAAACACCGTGAAGTATCCATTCTCGAGAGGAATGGCAGCCTTTCTTCCCAGAATCACGGCGGAGGCATCGCAGTCCCGACTAA